>Ga0105348_1000395_pt1 | contig 32551 bp, 25 predicted proteins | sample EN8Hudsemesocosm_2_FD_83504 | JGI IMG/M metagenome (GOLD analysis project Ga0105348, IMG submission 83504) | Methane-oxidizing microbial communities from mesocosms in the Hudson Canyon - EN8C Hudson Canyon | ecosystem: Environmental > Aquatic > Marine > Cold seeps | place: Hudson Canyon... | reverse complement strand
GTGTCACGTACCATGGTTAGCTTGCCGTTAGCTATGTATCGCTGAATTGTTCTTCGTGACTTCTTTACTAGTAATGCGCTATCAGTGATATTGTGAATAGCCATGCGACACCTTTTCTATTGTTATTTCACTGCGACACATTAGAGGCTTTGATGGGAGGATAGTCAATACTGGACAAAAGAACATTAACGCTAATTATTGGATTCGGTACTACGAATCAATCACACTCCTCTTGGTGGTTCTTTAGGTCAACTAGTCGCTAAAAACAGACATAGTTGAAATTCAATTGTTATATGAAACACGTAAAGCATGCGCATTTTTCAATAGGTCATGACTAGTTATCTAATTTTGAAAAAAGGTTAAGGTAAAATTGTGATATTTTTATGCGATAAACTTTCATCTTGAAATCGTTTAAATCTTTTTTTGATAAATCCTTCATGATGCAACTTTGTTAAGACATGACTTAATTGTTTAAGGTGATTTATATTTTTTATATGCAAATAGTGATAACTATTAAAGGATAATTCTTTTAGTTTTTTGACATAAATTTGAGTATCAAACTTAATTTTTCTTAGTATTTTAATATTGACGTCATATGACACCATGACGTCGATAAAACCTGCAGCCATTGCCCTGTAAAGGCTTATCTCTGTGTTAAATTCTCTACAATCAAGTTTTTGTTCTGTACAAAAAGTTTTCGCATATTGAAAATGATGGAGATATCCAATAGTGGTATGGCGATAGGACTGACAAGATTCGCTCTTTTGACAAATAATTAATGCGTAAGCCTTGATTAACTCTGGATCTAATCTAATTAGATTTGGATCTTCATCACCTATATGTCTATACCTTGCAAACACAGCGTCTATTTTACCTTGTTGCAACAAAATAGACTCACGCTTTCTGGTTGTGTGTGAAAATTCCACTTTATAATTTGCGCGTTCATATAAGTTTTTAATGAGGTCTTTCATCAGTATTGAAGACTTTGTTTCTTCACCTGAACTGGTTGTATTGATTTTGAATGATGTGATTTCAGCTGCGCTAATATCAACAACCAAAAACTGAATTAAGGCTAATAGAACAAGTAAAATTCTTTGCATTCTTAAGCTAATAATTGATTTTCAGGTATATCCCACTTTAACAAAGAAAAAACTACTGTCAACTGAATCAATTTTTCCTGCTTATAGAGATTTTGATGAAGGGTGTAATAGTCTAATTAAGGACTGAAGCCATATTTCTGTATAATTATTATGATAATTGCACCTTGAAGCAGACATTAAAATTTGACCCTAGACACTTTTACTTAGCGCACAGAAGAGTTCTTATTCTTGTATTCAATAAAGTCAGCTTTCGTATCTAAGTGAGCGTTTGGAGGGATGATTTTGAACAACATAAACCGACTGCTTTATGGCAGTAGTGACTGTTAACCCTATCTCGAAAAGGGGCACATTGCGCCGTAGAAAAATACAAATAAATATATAAAACTCTTTGCTATTCCTACCATAAAGCAGCTTTTAAACTGCTTTATGGTAATGGTTCAAATGATGTTAGGATTCGTACCCTATAGAGGAGTCTCTTTCGATCAAATCAACACCTAAAACGATAGTTTTTACTGTAGGATCAGGCTCTTGTATTTTGTTAACTAATAGATTAACTGCTTCTCTACTGATACTAGCAATAGGTTGGTTAATTGTTGTTAGTTGTGGCCTGACAACTTTAGACCAGGGAATATTGTCAAACCCTAGAACTGAAACATCTAACGGTACTTTTACACCAAAATTGTCGAGGGTATTGATTGCTCCAATAGCTATTACATCATCAGCGCAAACAATTAAAGTTGCCTTGTTTTCTTCAAGTTTTTCTTTTGCTGAATCAGAAAGTTCCATTGAAAAAGCTTCTTCGATTTCCCAGTCAATTTTAATATCACTAGATAAATTCTCAATAAAGCCTAATCGCCTTTGTTTTGCACTTTCAATATTCTGTAAACCTGAAATAAGGGCTATATTTTTATGACCTGAATTATTTACATACTCCGACAATAACGCACCACCTTGTTTATAATCAGATTGAACAGTATCAAATCCTTTTATTGGTCTATCTACCACTACAATTGGGCTACTAATTGTTTTTAAATATTTAGGAGTGGTATTGCTTGCAGGACACCAAATAATTCCATCAACTCCATGTTGCTCTAGTATGTTAAAACCTTCCTCTTCTAAATCATCTTTATTTAGTGTGTTAAATAATATAACCGTGAAGCCCTTCTTCCTTGCCATAATTTCAATTTTTTGTGCCAACTCAGGAAAAAATGGGTTAGTTAAATCAGGAAGTATTAGCCCTATTGAATTAGAAACTCCGGTTTTCATTGCTTGAGCTTTCTTATTAGGTCTATAGCCTAATTTTTTTACTGCAGCTCTTACTTTATTTGAAACATCTTTACTTACCGTACCCGTATCATTAAGTACATAAGACACGGTGGCAATTGAAACGCCAACCTCTTTTGCTACATCTTTTAATGTTGCCATTTAAAAATCTCTTTATTTAAAGTATTTAACTTAATTTAAGGCGATTTTAACTAAATAATATATCTTTATCAATGAAAACTGTCTAACTTGAGTTAATACATCTATTATTTAATCATCAATCTAATACTTCCATAAGCATTAATAAAAGGAATGGAAACTGTAGTTAACCTTTTGTTTAACAGCTATTTGGTATGTATTTACAGTGGAGTGAAATCTAACACGTCTTTCAGTATCAATGAAGGATACTGAATAAATATAGTATTAGACGAAGAATAATTTTATTGCAAGGTACAGGTTAATCGTTTAACCTGTTTGTGTTGTTTTTATAAAACAAGAAATCTATTTTTTTAAAAGATGAATCAATATGCTAAATAATACCTTTCAAACACTATCACTACCGAAACGAATATCACTAATGGATATACCTAAAACAGGTAAAGTATCTGTGGTAATTGATAGCGATGCTTATAATGAGATTGACGATCAGTTTGCCATTGCGTGGGCTTTACTTCATCCAGAAAGAATAGATTTACAAGCAATATACGCTGCTCCTTATACCAATAATTTTTTTGAAGAAGAAGAACAATCAGAACGTACTGTTTGCTCAGCAAAAGAGGGTATGGAATTAAGTTTCGATGAAGTTCATAGGGTTTTGGATTTATTGCCAGATACTGTTCATCCTGAAGTATTTAAAGGCTCTACAAGCTACTTCAAAGACTCATTAAAACCGGAACGTTCTCCTGCGGTTAACGATTTAATAGCACGAGCAAGAGCATGTGATGACACCTTGCATGTTCTATGCATAGCCGCACCAACTAATATTGCTCATGCTATTGCATTAGCACCTGACTTGATTGACAAAATCCATGTGATTTGGCTAGGTGGTCATAGTTTTGATTGGGAAAACACTGAAGAATTTAACCTCATGCAAGATATCAAAGCAAGTCAATTAATGTTTGATAGCGGCGTTGCTCTTACATTGTTTCCTTGCATGGGGGTAACAAACACTCTCGCAACATCTATTCCTGAAATATCATACTATCTCGAAGATTCGAGCAAAATAGGTTCTTATTTAGCCAATCTTGCACCTAAATTTCCTTGGATCAGTTTTGCTTCAAGAAAAGTGATTTGGGATATTGCCAATGTCGGTTTGGTGCTAAATAGCGACTGGTTTACTTACGATTTAGTTTCGTCGCCAATTTTGAACGAAAATCTAACATGGAGCTTTAATAACAAGCGCCATGTCATCAAGGTTATTAAATATATAGCGCGTGACAATCTGTTTAAAGATCTTTTCAAAACCTTAATAGATGCAGACAAATAGTGAGTACTAAATGAAAGTATTGATAATAATTTGTGGGATGTTTACTTTATTAGCCATAGCGTTGCTCATATCGACAAATAGAAGAGCAATTAATTACCGAACTGTTATAGGGGCTTTTGCATTGCAAGCACTTATTGCCGGGCTTGTGCTTTTTGTTCCAGCAGGACAACAGATATTACTTAATATTTCTAATAGTGTTTCATCAGTCATAGAATATTCAAGCCAAGGTATTGAGTTCATGTTTGGCGAGCTAGGGCGTTTTAAACTAGGTTTTATTTTCGCTTTTCATGTTTTACCCGTCATGGTGTTCTTTTCTTCCTTGATAGCAGTGCTTTATTACCTGGGTATTATGCAAAAAGTAGTGTTTTTTATTGGCTCTGGTTTGAAAAAACTTTTAAAAACCAGCACCGCTGAATCTATGGCTGCTACATCAAACATATTTGTTGGCAATTCTGATGTTTTCATTTTAATGCGTCCTTATGCGCCTCGCATGACACACTCTGAATTATTTGCGCTTATGACTGGCGGACTAGCATCCGTAGCGGGTGCTGTTTTGGTGGGCTATGCAAGTATGGGTATAGAAATAAAGTACCTTCTCGCTGCGGCATTTATGTCAGCGCCAGGTGGATTACTAATGGCCAAGTTAATATATCCCGAAACAGAGAAAGCTGACGATAACATGAGTGTTTCACAAGAAGCTTCAGAAGACAAACCTGTCAATGTTATTGAAGCTGCTGCTACTGGCGCAAGTAATGGTATGTCTCTTGCCATGAACGTAGGTGCAATGCTACTGGCAATGATTGCCTTAATAGCAATGATGAATGGCTTGTTAGGTTGGTCTCTAGCTTTGATCGGAATCGAAGGAGTAACTTTTGAGCTAATTTTTAGCTATATATTTGCCCCTTTTGCTTATCTATTAGGTGTGCCCACAAACGAGATATTACAAGCAGGAAATTTAATTGGCCAGAAAGTAGTGCTAAATGAATTTATCGCCTACGTAAGTTTTGTTGATATCAAAGATAGTCTGAGTGAGCACAGTCAAATTGTTATTACCATTGCCCTTGCAGGATTTGCAAACTTATCTGCTCCGGCAGCCTTAATTGGTGTATTAGGCACAATTGTACCCGAGAAAAAGAAATTCATTGCTCAAATGGGTCTTAAGGTAATAGCTGCCGGTTTGCTCTCTAATCTTATGAGCGCCGCGCTTGCCGCTTTATTTTTTACTATTTCCAACTATTAAAAATCTCAATATATTGAATAGTAATAAGGTGTTGTTAGCTTGAGTATTCAAATAGAGTTTTTAGAAAATTTACCTTCGCTAAAACGTTTGAAATTGCCGACACGCTATTATCATTTTAATGACGGTGAAAACTACATTAAATTACTCAGTGTAGGCGAAGGGATATTTCCTAAAGATAGAATACAAACATCAATTAAATTAGAAAATTCGAGCTGTGTTATAACAACTGAATCAGCAACTAAAGTCTACCCTTCTACTCACACCTTTGGCATCAACCGATTGAATTTTACCTTAAAGCAAAAGGCCAATCTTGAATATATTAACGATGAACTTATTTTGTATAGCAAGGCTAAATTCATTCAATTAGTTAATTTTAAAGTTGACTCCAATGCTACTTTTTTTTATGTCGATGTCATGAGCAGTGGTCGTAGTTTTGAGTATTTTGATTTCACGCAGTTAAAAATGCGCAATCGCTTTGTTATTGATGATGAACTGGAATATTTTGAGAATTTCTCAGTTAATGGTAGTGAATTGAAAAGTTATTTTGAACGTCATGGTAGTGATGAATATTATTTTGCAAAAATCTATATTAAAAGTCCCGATAATGAGTTTCTTAAAGAATATTTACGCAAGTTAGGTTTTGCAGCTTTTGGTCAAACTAGAAACAAACAAATACTTCTGAGTGTATTAAGCAATCATAAAATAAGCGACTTAAAAGAAAGTATATTGACTGTATGGAATGCTTATCGGCAGCAGCTCAATAAAAGTCCTTTCGACTTAGGTAAAGCATAATGGCGTTAATATAATGGAGGTGGGGCTACTCATTTGTTTTTGGTATGGAATATTGCATGCTTTTTCACCCGATCACTTATGTGCCATAATTGATTTCTCACTGGGAAAATCTAAAAAAACCTGCTTGCTTTTGACCATCGCTTTCGCTTTGGGCCATGGATTAGTATTACTCATTTTTGCACAACTAATCTCTTTAATTTTCCTTTCGGAACAACAAATAGAATTATTTACTTATTATGCAGATATGATTACTGGCTTTGTTCTGCTCAGTTTTGGCTTATATTTACTTTTTATGGTGTTAAGTGATCAAATTCAGCTTAGTAAGCATGTTCACAATGGGCAAGAGCATGTTCATATCAGTTTTGGTAAAAATCATCTGCATGACAATAATTTAACTAAAACTGCATTTTCACTTGGCAGCTTAATGGGCATGGGTGGGGTGAGATCGTTATTGATCAGTTTAAGTTTGGTTAGTGTACAAGAAAGCTATATCTCTTTAGTTGTCTTTTTTGCCCTAGGCGTAATGGCTGTTTTTATTTGTTTTGGTTTCATACTGTTATACATAAATCAAAGCCTATTGAATAATAATAAAAATGTGCAAATAGCTTTTGGCTCTGCGGGGCTATCTTCAGTGTTATTCAGCGTAAATCTGCTGATTTAAAGAGGAAATAATATGTTTTTAACACATAGAGAACAAGAAAAGCTGATGATTTATACCGCAGCAAAACTTGCACAAGAACGTAAAGTTAGAGGGCTTAAACTGAATTACCCTGAAGCCGTTGCGATAATTAGTTCATTTATATTAGAAGGTGCTCGTGATGGTGAAAGTGTTAGTGCTTTAATGGTTTCGGCGAGTCATATCTTGTCCATGGATGATGTGATGCTGGGCGTTGCAACTATGATAACGAGCGTGCAAGTTGAGGCTACTTTTACTGATGGTACTAAGCTGGTAACTGTACATAATCCCATTCCGGTAAAACCCGAAAAGGCTCAAGTGAAGAAGGTCGTAACACCAGGTGAGTATTTTATAGAGGATGGCGATATTGAGCTTAATAGTAAAGCGATAGCGATCAGTATAGAAATAGAAAACAAAGGTGACCGGCCAATACAAGTGGGCTCTCATTATCATTTTTTTGAAGTCAATGCAGCGCTTAATTTTGATAGATCCTTGGCATATGGCATGCGTTTAAATATTGCCTCAGGTACTTCAGTTCGTTTTGAGCCTGGCTCTCTTAAAAAAGCTGAGTTAATTACTTATGGCGGAAAACGTTATATCAGCGGCTTTAATGGTTTGATTGAAGGTTTTCTAGATAATGAATCGACTAAAAAAACGGCCATGCAACGCTTAGAACAATTTATTGAGGCATGTGAATGAAAATATCAAAACAAAAGTATGCTGCTATGTATGGGCCAACGGTTGGCGACAGATTTCGCTTAGCTGATACCTGCTTAATTGCCCGAATTGAAAAAGATTTCACCCGGTATGGTGAAGAAAGCAAATTTGGTGGTGGTAAGAATGTTCGAGATGGTATGAGTCAATCAACAACCGTGGTTGATTGCGCTGATTTAATCATCACCAATGCCATTGTTATTGATTATACCGGTATTTATAAAGCCGACATTGGCATCAAAGCCGGTAAAATTCTCGCCATTGGCAAAAGTGGCAATCCTAATAATTGTGATGGCATTACTGAAGGTTTAGAAATTGGTGCACAAACTGAAATTATGTCAGCAGAAGGACAAATCATTACTGCCGGTGGTGTTGATGCTCACATACACTTTATTTCTCCCGGACAAATTGATGAAGCATTAGCCAGCGGCGTTACCACCATGATAGGTGGGGGAACTGGACCAAATACCGGAACAAATGCCACAACATGTACCCCTGGAGCTTGGAATATACACAAAATGATTGCCTCCGTTGAAAACATCCCCGTCAACTTTGGCTTTATGGGTAAAGGTAATAGTAGTAATTACCAAGCATTGAAAAATCAGATTGAAGCTGGTGCTATGGGACTTAAATTACATGAAGATTGGGGCTCAACGCCCAATGCTATAGATACTTGTTTACAAGTAGCAGATGAGTTTGATGTACAGGTAGCCATACATACCGATACTCTGAATGAATCGGGTTTTGTTGATAATACTATTGATGCCTTTAAAGGTCGCACGATCCATACTTTTCACAGTGAAGGTGCAGGTGGTGGTCATGCGCCAGATATAATGAAAGTTGCGGGTTTAGAAAATATATTACCTTCATCAACCAATCCCACTTTGCCATTTACCAAAAATACCATTGAAGAGCATTTAGACATGTTGATGGTTTGTCATCATTTAAGTCCTCAAATTCCTGAAGATGTAAGTTTTGCGGAGTCTCGTATTCGTGCTAATACTATCGCTGCAGAAGATGTTTTACATGATATTGGCGCTATTTCAATGACCAGCTCAGATTCTCAAGCAATGGGGCGGGTCGGTGAAGTAATAATGCGTACCTGGCAAGTGGCAGACAGTATGAAAACCCAGCGAGGCGCTTTAGGGCCAGATAAAAGTCAAACCAGAAGTGAAAGTGATAATGCTCGCATAAAAAGATACATTGCTAAATATACCATTAACCCCGCTATTGCCTGTGGCATAGATGATTATATTGGCAGTGTTGAAGTAGGAAAAATGGCAGATTTAGTCTTATGGGATCGCGCCTTTTTTGGCGTAAAGCCTCTCGTTGTTATCAAGGGTGGTTTTATCGCCTTGAGCATGATGGGCGACTCAAATGCTTCTATTCCTACCCCTGAGCCAAATATTTATCGCCCCATGTTTGGTAGTTTAGGTAAAGCCAGTGCACAAATTAGTGCGATATTTGTCTCCCAAGTGGCTATAAACGCAGATATTAAAAATACCCTTGGTAGTGACAAGCAGTTTATAGCGGTTAAAAACACTCGAAAGATCAGTAAAAAATCGATGAAGTTAAATGATTTTATTGGTGATATTCAAGTTGACCCTGAAAGCTATGATGTTTCTGTAAATGGCGAACTAATTAACGCAAATTCTGTTGATAAAGTCCCCCTGGCACAGAAATATTTTCTATTTTAAAGTTTGAGATAAAATTATGTTAGCAATTAAAAAAGTTATAGATATCAAGCATAAGCATAATCTTAATGAAAATATAGAAGCTTTTGATCAGGTGGAATTAACTTGGTTTGATATGCAAAAACCTAATTTAACAGCACTCACCAATAAGGGAATTAACTTTATGGTAAAAGCACAGTTTACTCATTTACATGATCACGACATATTACTTTGTGATGATGGTTATCGCATTGAAGTCATACGGGCGAAAGATGAAATTTATCAGCTGGAATTTCAAAATTCACTAACGTTTGCCAAAAATGCTTACGCTATCGGAAATCGCCATCAGCCCCTTTTTTTTGAAGATCTTAAAATTACCGTGTTAGCCGATATTTCGATAAACGATATCATCAAAAACCTCCAACAAGACAAGCAAGTGAAGGTATCAAGACTATTAGGATATTTTAGCCCAAATGGCAAAGCACATCATAGCCATTAAGGCATTAAGCCGATTTATTCAACTATTAGACTCAAGTTTTCCTGCGGGTGCTTTTGTGCATTCGTTTGGTCTTGAGCCACATGTGGTTTTGAATAAAGTGCAAACTATTGCAGAGCTCGATAACTATTTTTCTAATTTATTAACTGATCAATACTCAACGTTGGAATTTAACTTTGTTAAAAAATTCTTTAGGTTATTAGCGCAAGGACAACTAAATTCTTTGCTCAAGGCGGATGAAAAATTTGCCGCCATGTTGCATTATGAATTTGCTCAAGCTTCAGAAAATATCGGTCATAATTACCTTAAACATATTAATTTCGCTATTAAAAATTCCCTAGTGAAAGGCTACTTTAGTGCAGTTAATGAACATCAATCAGTTGGCAATGAACTCGCCATACTTAGCGCTTATGCATTTGAACTCGGACTAGATTGCCAGACCTTTCTGTTGTTATGGGCCAAAAAAAGCTTAGTAAGCATAGCGAGCACTGCGTTAAAAATATCACGAATAAAACCTAGCGAAATACAACAGTTATTGTTTTCTTATGATGATAAATTGCCTCAATACATAAATAGCAATGAAGCAGAGATTACGAACTTTAACCCGCTATTTGAGCAAGTGATTTATCAACACTTGCACTTAGAGCCAAAACTTTTTATGACTTAATTTCCCACTCAAGAAAATATTTAATCGAGTAATACATGACAATAAAAATAGGCATTGCCGGCCCCGTTGGCAGCGGTAAAACGTCCATCATAGAGTCTTTGACTAACCTGTTAAAAGACGATTATAAAATAGCTATTGTCACCAATGATATTTATACCACTGAAGATGCAAACTATTTAAAAGCCCAGCTCACTATCGACAGTGATTTAGTGGTAGGTGTTGAAACAGGTGGTTGCCCTCATACGGCAATACGTGATGATATTTCAATGAATCAAAAAGCTTGTGATGACTTAATAGTACAGTTTGCTCCGGATATTATTTTTGTCGAAAGTGGTGGAGATAACCTATCAGCTACTTTTTCTTATGAATTAATAGATTACTACTTGTATGTGATTGATGTTGCGCAGGGCGGAGATATTCCCCGTAAAAAAGGAGCAGGTTTGTTGTTTTGCGATCTATTAGTGGTGAATAAAACTGACTTAGCGCCTTATGTAGGCGTTGATTTAACCTTGATGGAGGCGGATGTTAAAGACAATAGAAAAAATAAACCCGCTTTGTTTTTATCTAATAAAAGTCTAGATAGCTTTGAAAACTTAAAGCACTGGATTGTAGCTCTGGTTGAGTAATTATACTTTTCATCAAGATGATAAAATCACAATTTAAGCCTTAATGAATATAATGCCTGCTTTAGCCCAGAGTCATTGTCTGCTATTAAAATTAATGCGTAATCTCCATTAATGAGTTTTGGCCCAAGAGTAATGCCCTCAAAATTTGAGGTATTAAAATCTGCTGGGTTAAACATTTCAAATAATAATTTTTTATTTACTTTCTTATAAACAATAGTTGAATTTAATAATCCTGATAACCAAGGCGCTTGAGATATATCAGTGGCATTTGCATAATCCACTTTATAAATTCTTATTCGAATTGCCGCTTGATTAAAATTATCCCCTACCAAAGCTCTTTCTAATGCGAGTAATTCGCCTGTAGGTAAGGATAATAGTTCAACTAAACCACTAAACTCTCTATCAACAAGTGAACTATCAGCAGATATTAATTGTTCTATTGAATCAACTTCGTAGGCAAGTTGTTTTATCGGCTGCAATAGCTCATTAAATTGTAATAATCGCACCACAGAACCCGTTAAATGAGTAGGCTCATTACCATCAACGGTTAAAGCGTCTTCATTAGCAGTCCAAATAGTATTGGACTGGCTGTCAAAGCTTAAGGATTCAAAACCGGCATTTTTTCTAATATTTGCAAATACGCTAAGTTTTATATCCGTATCAGAGGTAATAACCTTAGTTGTTTTACCAGACTTTATCGAATGACATGAAATTGAAGGGGAGTATACATCACTGCCAGTTCTTTCATTTGAGATACAAACTCTGTTATTTTTATTGTCGTAGATTATGCCTTCTCTATCTGCTCCCCAGGTTTCTTTATTTAAACCACCGTCAGCGTTTGTTAAAACCAGCATGGGCCTACTATTGGCTTTTAAAATTTCACCGGTATTTAAATCTAAGTGTATTGATAATTCATGTGCCGCCGCGTGTCGGTCGCTAACCGCCCAGTATTTTTGCTCACCAAGATAAGTGATGCCACTGAGGCCATCAGGCTGCTCTATTTTTACTTCAGATTTATTTGAGAAAAACTCAAATTTTCCAATTGCTGTTATTTCTAATGCTGAAGCCGTGATAATAAATGGCGTTGTTAACATAAGAATTAACAAAATATTTTTAGTGATTTTAAATTTAGAGCTTAATGACATTATTGGATTATCTTCTAAGAATAAATATTTAATTATTAACAAAAAGCTTACCTTAAGATGTTTTTGTTGTAAACGTTTAAGTTCCTTGTGTTTTAACGTACATCACCAGTATACGAATCAATGTAAGCATCTTAGGCGGTTGTTCGTACATGGGTGACGTGTCAGTAGGTTGTAATTTAAACGATTGACTTAAACGTTTAAGTGATATACTTTAATAAAACAAGCCAATTGCTTGTATTTAACTACACATATAAAAACAAATAAAAACATTAAGAAAGGATAATTATGAAGAATCATCGTCTCTCACGCATCACAGGTGCGCTCGTTGTTGCTCTTGGTTTATCTACTGCAGTTATGTCTAGCACTGTATTGGCTAACTCTACTTCGTCTGGAGTTAAAGGTCAGGTTGTGGGGCCAAGAGGTAAAGCGGCTGTAGGTACTAAAGTAACTATTACTCATTTACCTTCAGGTACAAGTAAAACTGTTGTTGTCAATCAAGCTGGTAGTTTCTCAGCTAAAGGCCTTCGGGTTGGCGGTCCTTATAAAATTGAAATTGATTCAGATACATATGAAGATAGTGAAATAAGCGAGGTATTTTTAACCTTAGGCGAAACCTATCCGGTTAATGTTGCCTTAGCAGAACAACAAAATGTTGAAACTATCGTTGTTACTGGGCGCATGGTTAATAAAAACTATGGTAGTAATAGTCCGTCAGCTAATTTTAATTTGAAAGATATTCAACTTACACCAACTGTTAATCGTGACATTAAAGATGTTATTAAGGTTGACCCGCGTATTTATATCAATGAATCAGATGGTAGTGGGGCTATTCAATGTGGTGGCGGTAACCCTCGTTTTAATAGTCTTACTGTTGATGGTTCCCGTATGAATGATAACTTTGGTCTAAATAGCAGTGGTTATCCTACTATACGTATTCCATTTTCTTATGATGCTATTGACCAGGTTGCTGTTGAATTAGCGCCATTTGATGTGCAATACGGTGGTTTTACTTCATGTAATATTAATGCCGTAACTAAATCAGGTGGCAATGAAGTTCATGGTGGACTTTTCTTAGATTACACCAGTGACTCGATGAAAGGAGACAGCCTAGAAGGTGATGATATTAACCTAGGAGACTATGATGAAAAACGTTATGGTTTTAATGTTGGTTTTCCTTTAATTGAAGATAAGTTATTTATATTTGCTGCTTATGAAAAGCTAGATGGCGAGCAAATATTGAACTATACCGCCTTTGAAAACGGTACTATTAGCCAAGCTGAAATTGACCGAATCATTCAAATTTCAAAAGAAAAATACGACTATGATCCCGGTACTGTTGACGTACCCAGTATGCCTGTTGATGATGAAAAAATACTCGTTAAACTGGATTGGAATATTAACGATGCTCACCGTTTAAGTTTTGTTTATAACTACAATGATGGTTTTAAAATTAACCAATCAGATGAAAAGCCTGGGCGTATGGCATTATCTAATCATTTCTATGATGACCGAGCAGAATTTAGCTCTTATGTCTCATCATTATATTCAGACTGGACTGATAATTTTTCTACTGAAATTAGGTTAGGTTACTCCGACTTAGACAATACCACCATCTCTCATGACGCCGATACTGGCTTTGGGGAAATGAGAATTCAAGATGTCGGCACGGCGGGAACAAATGTTTACATTGGTCCGGATGATTCACATCAAGCAACTCGTGTTAAATATAATACTACCTCGATGAAATTTGCTGGCACTTATTACCTTGATGATCATGAATTATCTTTTGGTTTTGAGCGTGAAGGACTTGATGTTTATAACTTATTTATTCAGCAGAGCGCAACGGAAACACGTTTTTATAATATTGATGATTTTGATAGCGGTTTTGCCAAACAAATAGAATATGGTAATGCTGCTTCTCATAATCCTGAAGATGCGGTGGCGGAATTTGAATATGCATTAAATTCGCTTTATTTTCAAGATGTGTTTGACCTAATCGATTACGATATTACCATTACTGCAGGCCTTCGTTATGATTGGTACTCTAGTGATGATTTGCCTACTTACAACCCAAATTTTGAAGACAGATATGGCTTCTCTAATCAGCAAAATTTAGACGGTGTTGACTTACTTCAACCACGCTTTGGTTTTAATTGGGCGGTAAGCGAGCAGTTAGAAGTACGTGGTGGTCTTGGCTTGTATTCAGGCGGCAACCCTAATGTGTGGATCGGTAACAGTTACGGCATTGACGGGGTTCGAAATATTCAAAAGAAAATTAAGAAAGTGCAAGTAATAGGCGATAATGCCATCGATTATGTTAATGACGGCAGAGCAGGTTATGACGTGCCGCAAGAATTATATGATGCTGTCGGTCTTGGTGGTGCTGACAACAGTACTAATGTAACCGATCCTAATTTTGAAATGCCATCTGAATGGAAATACTCCTTAGGTTTAACCTATGTAACGGAAAGTGATTATGTATTAATGGCTGACTTGTTGTATACCGATAAACAAGACTCTGCGGTTATTAAAAACTTAGCTGATGAAGTGGTTGGTGAAGCACCTGATGGCCGACCTGTTTACGATAGTGTTAACCATAAATATGAATCAGACTATGTACTGACAAATGTTACAGGTGATGATGCAAAATCAACTATTCTTTCATTTTCAGCGAGTAAAGAATATGACAACGGTTTATCTTTCTCTGCGTCTTATGCTTATACCGATTCGCAAGATGTTAATCCAATGACTAGCTCAGTAGCTTTTTCTAATTATCATCGTGTTGCTACCTCAGACCCTGAAAACTTACAATTAGCAACGTCTAATTACGAAGTTCCTCATCGTTTTACGTTGAATTTAACTTACAGCCACGAATTTTTTGCTGGTTATCAAACCAATTTTAGCTTATTTGGTCAAGCTAACCAAACTCACCCATATAGCTATACTTTCTCTGGTAATTCAGGAGGTTTAGGTTTTAATGCTGAAAACCGTCAATCACTTTATGTACCCACAGAAAATGATACGACGGTAGTTTATGGTGCTGATTTTGATCAACAAGCCTTTAATTATTTAATTGCTAAAGAAGGTTTAACTCGCGGTCAAATCACAGAGCGTAATAGCTTTGATGGTGGTTGGTGGACTAAGTTCGATGTCCGTGTTGAGCAAGAGTTTATGGGCTTTATGGCAGGGCAAAAGGGCAGTGTATTTCTGGTTGTTGAAAACTTTGGCAATATGTTAAATGATGAATGGGGTGTGCTTAAAGAAGATGGCTTCTTATCAAATACTGTTACTTCATCAATTAATGATGCTGGTCAATATTCGTATGATAAATTCAATAACCCTAGTGCGAGCAGGGTAACTGATCCGTCATTATGGGAAATGCGTATTGGCGTTAAATACGACTTCTAATAAGTAGCAGAATATAGTCGTTGTCACTATTAGCCGTACAACCTTTGTACGGCTTTTTTTCATATTTCTGATGCTTTAATAGAGACATTATAGTCGTTGGAAGCTTAATTTAAGTTTGATAGGTACGATTGTAATACTTTATTGATTTCCCCATTCTCAATCAGCTTATTAATTGATTGATTTATTCTTGGCAGCAAGTGCTTTAATTTTTTTCTCAAACGAATATGTAAAAAACCTTCAGAATATACTGGCCCAATTTCTATCGAAACAGATAGTTGTTTAGCCCAATGTTTAGCGATATTTTTATTACATATAATGTACTCAAGCCTATTTAATTTAAGGGCTTGAATAAGAGCTTTTTCTGAATGAAAATCAACTCTTTTAATAACAGTATTGTCACCGTAAGAATAGCCCCTGACGGTACCAATATCTTTGTCGAATAATTTACCCTGAATAAAAATAGCCGCTTTTGTTGTTGTTAAATAAACGATGTGATCCTCGAATGGTATTATGCTAAGGCTAAAGGCATATAAAGACCTTTCATCTTTATTTACCATCCATTGCGGATTAAAAATATCGAGATCTAAACTTTTCTTATCAAAGGAGGGCTCAATACGCCCTGGAGGATAAATTATTTCTTTACTTATTATATTAGAGTCATCAAAAATTAATTTGATTATGTCTGGGACAATTCCTTCCCTGTTTGGATCTTTTGAATAATAAGGATAACTATACCCGCTTCCTACAACACTATATTTTACGGGTAACTCTGTGCCAATCATCGATTCTGAAGCCTGACAAGATAAATGTGTTGTCAGAAGAATTAAAGTACTTAGTAATGAGTAATATAATTGTTTCATACTAACTCGTGGGGGAGTTGCTCTGTAATACAATGTTAGTACTCACTGAACCATTGATCAACAAACACAAGCATATATAGTAATACAAGGTGTTAACGAAGAGATAGAGCCCTTGCTAGTTATAGATTAGACCAAACTTAAACTAGCAACATAGGTTAATCAGTTTCTAATAGACATCAATTTGTTGTTTTGCCCATCAGCATAAATATTTTTTTGGCTATATCGGTATTGTCTTGAAAACCATTAAAGTTCTCTTTACCTAAGCCAAAAGCATGAACGGGAACATCAACGCCAGTATGTTTTTTTGTGGTCCAACCCGTGTGACTACGTTGGTTAACGATTTCTTTTATCAGTTTAGCGTATTTGTTACTAAGTTCTTTCATAGTTAGTTTACCATTTATCTCAGCTTCAATACTTTCAAACGATTTCGATTCACTATTTGTTAAGGGGAAGCCTAACTTACTAGAAATGTTAGCAATAATTAATTCTTTTTTGGCTAATCGCTTGGCGATAGTGTCGGGGGACTGGTTAACGCTATTAATGAATTCTGGTTGCCATTTGTATATTTCGTTTGCACCGATAGAGAATCCACCAGTGTTATGATCAGAGGTTAATATCACTAAAGTATTTGGGTTTTCATTTACGTAGCTTTCTAAAAACTTCATGGTTTCAGCTAAATCTTTCATTTCATTCATAGCGTAAACTATGTCATTAGCATGTCCACCCCAGTCAATTTGACTCGCTTCAACCAGCAAGAAAAAGCCTTTATCATTTTCCAATAACCGTGTCGCATGTTTGGTCATTGTTGATAAACGATACTTATCATCACTATCAATTGCTTTAGTCAAACCCGTATTTGCAAATAACCCTAATGCTGGCTTTGTACTATTAAGAGAGTCAAGGTCTTTTAAGCTGTCAATGTATTGATACCCTGATTGGATAAACTCATCTTTTAGGTTTCTATCCTTTCGGATAAAGTATTCTTTACCACCACCGAACATTACATCAACTTTGAATTGACTGTCGATTCGTAAATCAAAATAGTCATCAGCAATAGCATTATAATTAGTTCTTTCAACATTTTTGGCTATAAAGGAAGCGGGTGTAGCATGATTAATTTGTGAAGTTACCGCTATTCCTGTTTTTTTTCCTGCTATTTTTGCCCACTCAAGTACCGTTAATAGAGAATCTTTTTGAGGATTTATACCAATAGCGCCGTTATAAGTTTTAATACCTGTTGCTAACGCTGTAGCGCTTGCTGCTGAATCGGTGACAAAGAAATGATGCTCTTTATTGTTATTCGTTGATAATGGCGCAGGGTAAGTACTCGCGGAGCCAACAATTATTTTATCAAAAATTGTTTGTTCAACATGTTTGGTTTTTGGGTTGTCGGTCAAATAACGGTAGGCAGTGGTATATGATGGCCCCATGCCATCAGCGATAACGAGAATAATATTATTTGGAACTGTTTTAGCGAACGTATATGAGCAAAAAGTTAACTCAATAATGGCTAAGGCCAAAATGGAAATGTTTAAATTTTTCATGTTTTTAGACTTACCAATTAAAAAAAACCTTTAATTGCTTATTTAAAGCGAATTAAAGGCCAAAGGGAAAAACAACTCAGTAACTATTTATTATGAATTTCAATGAATTCGCTAATTTCTAATGCACTAGGGGCGGCACCTTCGGCTGTCTTTTTTGTAACAGATATAGCAGCAGCGGCACTGGCAATTTTTGCTGATTCAAAAAGATCGATTCCCTTTGTAAGTGATGAAGCTAAAACGCCATTAAAAACGTCGCCAGCACCCGTTGGGTCAACGGCTTCAACGTTGAAAGGAGGGATCAACTTAGCATCTTCCCTGTTCATTACAAAACAGCCCTTTTCTCCTAGGGTAATAATAACTGCATTTGCCCCTTGTTCTTGGAGTATAAGCGCAGCCCTTTTGACAGAATCTTGGCAACTTGGGTAAATTCCCGTTAACACCATGGTTTCAGTCTCGTTTGGTGTTATAAGGTCGACTAAGGGTAATAAAGAAACACATTCTTCTAATGCCGGTGCAGGATTTAAAATGGAGAATATATTATTGTTTTTTGCTATCAACAATGTTGACTCAACAGTTTTTAGCGGCGTTTCTAACTGAACAATGACTACATCTGCATCGGTAATTGCATTATCTGCTGCGGCTAAATCTAGCGGTGTTAGTAATGCGTTGGCACCACTACTAACGGCAATCATATTTTCACCTTTATCTGACACGAAAATATTAGCAGTACCGGTTTTTTCACCTGCAAGAATTGAAATGTTTTCCGTTTTAACCGAATTTTTTTTAAGATATTCAAGAGACATTTTACCAAACGAATCATCACCGACACATGCCACCATTGAAACTTCGGCCCCTGCATTAGCTGCCGCAACCGCTTGATTTAATCCTTTTCCTCCAATGGCTAGGCTTGAGCCTTGCGCGATAATGGTCTGATTGGTTTCAGGGAATGTATTTACATAAGCGGTAAGATCACAGTTTATGCTTCCTACTACTGTGATTTTGTTATTTTGTTTAGCTGATTTATTCATTGGGAGTCCATTGTTTACCGTAATTTAATCAAACACCTGAACTGATATAGTTTGCATATAAATAAAATTATTTTGCAAAAAACATCAATCAGGTTAAACATCTAAAATTGTGGATAATAAGTTAGTAATTGAATATAAAAATAGCAGTGGTTGCATATATGAATATGCAACTACTGTTTGGTTTTACACGTATCTTTGATTAGAAAAAATCTTTTTTAAATTCTATACCAAATGTTCTTGGTTCATTGACTATTGCGGTAAAATTATCAAAGTCTAATGCGCCGGTTACCACTTCTTCATCAGTAATATTTCTGCCATATAGGGCAATTTCATAACTTGATTCAGAGATAAAACCTATTCTAAAACCACCTTCAAGCGAGCTTTCTGCCGTGAACTCTACAGATTCATATAAAAATAGATTAGTTTCACTTTTGTAAGCCCAATCAGTAAACATATATATTTCACCACTCTCGAGAGGAATACTATACCTTGCGGTAAAGCTACTTATCCATTCTGGGGCTTGAGGAAGTCTATTGCCATCAACACCAGCCACACCTGGTTTGATTATAGGGTCGAGCACGGTACAATTAGGTACGCCACAATGTTCAATACCTAATCCGTCATGTTGAATTTCTGTGTCGTTATAACTCATCCCGGCCGATACTACTAAGTTTTCGGTTATTAAATATTCAACATCAACTTCAACGCCTTGCCCAACGGTTGTATCAGCATTAAGTAGGCTGGTTTTGTTTTCTTTGCCGCCAACAGCCGTTAACTGTTGTCCATCAACTTCATATCTAAAAATTGCCGCATTTAGGCGCATACTGTCATCTAACAATGTTGACTTTATGCCACCTTCAATGGATATTAATTCTTCTTCATGCGCGGTGGTAATTCCGCCAGTATTACCGTGTATTGACGGCGCTCTAAAACCTTTGGCAACTTTACTATAAAGAAGTATGTCATCATTTAATTGATAGCTTGCCGTTAAATCCCAACTTACTTTTGATGCATCGGTACTATCACTTATCCTTTCACTAATAGGGGAAGTTCCCTCGACATAAAAATCTTTTTCATCTTTTGAATAACGGACTCCGGCAATCACATTGAGTTTATCTGTTGCCTGAATATTTAAGCTACCAAAAATACCCAAGGTGGTATTGTCTTGACTGATGTCATAGGTTTTTGTAATTGCACCTACATCAAAAACAGAGTCGTATTCAAACTCATTGCTAAATAATTCTTCATCAAAATAAAAAATACCGGCTTGAAAATTAATAAAATCCCAACCATTACTCGCCACTCTTAATTCTTGAGTAAATTGTTCAACATCGTTGTGGCCTGCAGTTTCTACGGAGAAGGGAATAAAACCAGGTCCATTTTCTGTGTTACAAAAGCCACAGCCATAACCACCATCAACATCACCACGGGTAAATAAATCGAGACTTTCAACTGCGGTAATTGACGTAACAGTTACAGAGCCTAAATCATAATCGACTCTTATTGAGCCACCGCTTTGTTCTAACTCTTGAACGTTCTGCCCATCGTGATAAACTGTTTCACGATCAAAATCAGGTTTCAAACCTTGAGAGCCTTCAGCTATTACATTGGCATAAAAAACCTGAGCCGTACCATCAAGATCGCGTGCGTGTATATTAAATAAAACACTTAAATCATCATTGGGCGTCCATAGTAATTGCGCTCTACCGGCAAAATCATCATAACCACCAAGGACATCATTTTCCCCTGTAAAGTCGTTATCAATATAGTCATCACGGGTTTGATTAGTAAGTGATACTCTACCGGCCAATGTGTCTGATAAAGAACCTCCTACAGCACCTTCTAAGTTTAGTTGGCCATAGCTACCATAATTAAGTTTTGCATAACCATCAAAGTCGTGTGCTGGCTTTATAGAGTCCAGCTTGATAATACCAGCAGGGGTGTTGCGGCCGAATAAAGTACCTTGAGGACCTTTTAGCACTTCAATACGTTCTAAATCAAAGGCGGGAAAACCTTTTAAATTAGGATTAGATTGAATTACACCATCCATCACTAGTTCAACAGGCTGTGAGGCATTTGATCTAAAATCTGTATTACCAAAGCCACGAATAAAGAAGCGAGGGTAGGTTCGACCTAGAGAAGATTCAACAACAAGGCTTGGTACACGAGCACTAAGAAAACGAATGTCATCACCAGAAGAGGTATAAGCATTCAATTTTTCTTGGTCTACAACTGATATAGCCACCGGAACTTTTTGTACATTTTCAACACGCTTTTGAGCGGTAACCATAATTACTTCTAGCTTACTTTTGTCAACTGCTTGATTAGCTTCGTTTGTTGGACTGTTGTTTATTTCTTCTGCATTTAATGAAAAAGAAACAGCGGCGGCTAGAGCACTGACGGTAAACAACTTTTTTAAATTTTTTTTAATTATCATTATAAATTCCCCATTGTAAAGAGTGTAGTCAAAGTGACTTCCTATTACTAAATTCCATTAGTGGTCTTGCATTAGCATCATGCTAAACGTCACCAATATCAATTTGAGTTAAACGTTTAAGTTAATTAAATACCTGTTGGCATGCTTTGTCAACAATAGAATGGTGGTTATTTTAAATGATATAATGTTGCTTCATGAGGTTATGATTGGTATTTTTGTTTATTTACATGTTTATCAGGTAGTTACTAGTTTGCTTTGTGTCAGGTTAACTTTGTTGTTAAGATGGTTTATAAAGAGATTGGGGATTAAATATTTGAAACCAACGGCTTAATGGTTTAACCTTTTGTTGTGCTGATTTGGTAAAATAGGTAAATAGATGTGAGTATGAAAGAATTAAAAAAAGAGTCAATAATGAAAAAATCAATAAGTGTTTGGGGATTGTCTCTCTGCTTCATATTGAATGTATCTGGGTGTTCTACAAAAAATACCGAATTTGCATCACAAATCAAAACATCGGAATATTTTGACAAAATACAACATGATCCTTCTAAAGTAAGAATGTTCCTGAAGGCCCTTCCTAAAGGCGGAGATTTACATCATCACCTTGATGGTGCTATCTATGCGGAAAGTTATCTTTCGTGGGCTGCAGCAGATGGCCGGTGTATTAAAAAAGCAGACTTTACTATCTATAACAATCTTAATTGCCAACAAAATCAAGAAGGTATACCTGTAGTCGAGCTGATAAAGAGCCCTACATTAGTAGAGCAAGCTATTAACTCAATGTCGGTAAGAAATTATCAAAATGAAAATGTTAGTGGTCATGACAAATTCTTCTCAACATTTAGTAAGTTTTCAGGAGCCGTTCCTGGGCGAGAAGGAGAAATGCTTGCAGAAGTCACACAGCGAGCTGCAGAGCAGAATATCCATTACCTTGAAATAATGGTTGTTTTTGGGATATTCGATGCGGTTAAACTAGAAGAGCAATATAAGGTTGATGATATTAAACATGCTGTTAGTCAAGCGATTGAATCAAAAGGTATCAAAAAGGTAACAGCAGAAGTTATACAGTTAACTAATAATGCCGAGCATAAAAAAGCAGAATTACTGGCTTGTAATTCTGCATCAGCAAAGGCTGGTTGCCATGTTGAGGTTCGCTATTTGCCAGCGGTAATAAGAGTACTCCCAAAAAATTCAATTATTCCACAAACGGCACTGGCTTATCAGTTAATTAATGAAGACGAACGTTATGTAGGTGTTAATTTTGTTGCACCTGAAGATTACCCCGTAGCATTAAATGATTATGATTGGCATATGCGCCTCATTAAAGAGTTTTCAGCTCAGTACCCTAAAGTGGCGGATAACGTAACATTGCATGCAGGTGAACTTACAGCAGCGCTTGTAGCAAATGAACAGCTAAAAAACCACATAACTAATGCGGTTTATATTGCAGGCGCAAATCGAATTGGCCATGGTGTTAGTATCTTACATGAAGATTCGTCTCAAGCTTTAATGAGTTATATGGCGAAAGAGAAAATTCTGGTAGAAATTAACCTAACAAGCAATGATGTGATACTTGGCATAAAAGATAAAGATCACCCTTTTAGTCAATATATATCTGCGGGTGTTCCTATGGCACTTTCAACAGATGATGAAGGTATTTATAGAATTGATTTAACGCATGAATATCAACGGGCAGTTAAAAGTTATCAGCTGAGTTATTCAGATTTAAAATCACTCTCTAGAAACGCGCTAGAATACAGTTTCTTAGAAGGAGAAAGCTTATTTTCAGACTATTCAAGCCAATCAATAGCAGCACAATGTAAACATGATTTACTAACAAAAACGGCTCTAAGTGATTCGTGTAGTCAATTTCTAAAAGCCAATGAAAAAGCAAAGTTGCAATGGGATTTAGAAAAGAGATTTATTATTTTTGAAAGTAATTATACAACTAATTAGTTTTTCCCTTTTTGCGAAGTAATTTGAATTGTCATTAAAGTATAATTCAAATGCTATGTCATTAACTACTGATAACAAACGGGATTTTTCATATTAATAGTGATTGTCTGAAATTAAACGTAAACATTAATCGTTGACTTAAACGTTTAACTTGATTACAGTTGATTTAATATTTAGTTAATGCATTTTTAATATGATAAATAGCAAACAACAGACAGCCATTATTATTGATACTGATATTGGCGATGATGCTGATGACGTTTTAGCAATCGCTTTAGCATTAAAAATTGAAAGCATTGATATATTAGGTATCACTACCGTTTTCAAAAATACTTTTGCTAGAGCTCAAATTGCGAAGTACTTTCTAAAGCTTACGGGTAATAGTCATATTCCGGTACATGCCGGCATTGGTAACCCCTTGGTAAACAACGTTCAGCTTGATGAAATCCCCTGTCAGTTCGCGAAAGAGTATATGACTGATGAGCCAGACTCAGTTGATGCGCTTGCTTTCTATGAATCTGTACTGATGAAGCAAAAAGTTAACATTGTTTGTATTGGTCCATTAACTAATATCGCAAAACTTATTAATGAAAAGCCGCATTTACTCGACAATATAGACGAGCTAATCATCATGGGTGGCTGTTTTTATCGTCATGCTAATGAGTGGAATATTGTCTGTGATCCTGAAGCGGCCAAAATTGTATTTGATTCAGGGCTAAATATTAAAGCGGTTGGACTTGATGTAACAACTCAATGTCATCTTAGTGTTGATTACCTTGACCAAATTGATATTTCATACCAAGAAAATAAGTTTCTTATGGAAATGTGTACTCAGTGGTTCGACAAAACGGGTTATCGTCCCATTCTCCATGATCCCCTCACTATTTACGCTTTACATCCTGAGAATGAGCTCAGTTTTACTGATGAAACTGTTCATATCGAGTGTTCAGGAGAGTTTACTCGTGGTATGACCGTATGTGAAGAGCATGGTATTTGGGGAAGAACAGCACCAAAACCAAATGTAAAAGTAGCATCAAACATTAATGGAAAAGCATTTGTTGATTATTATTTTAATACCGTTTTCATTCGATAAAGAAGAATAAGTATGTCTATAGATTATCCTGCTGATAAAACCTTTGGTTCATCAAATATTAAACTCTCTACATTTCAAAAAATAGGTTTTGGTAGTGGTGATGTAGCTGTAAACATTTCCATGATGTCCATCTCATTAATGGCAACTTATTTTTATACCGATATCTTTGGCATAAAGCTAGAACACATGGCATTTATGTTTTTTATCGCTAGGTTTATTGACGCATTCACGGATCCATTAATGGGTTGGATAACTGATAAAGTTAATATGAACCAAGGCAGGTATCGCCCTTGGTTTGGGATAGCGGCTATTCCATTTGGCTTTTCTATTTATATGCTTTTTATGACCCCAGAGTTAAGTTATCAAGGTAAGTTAATATGGGCTTATGCTACTTATATTTTCAATACTTTAGCTTTTACGGTAGTGACAATTCCTTATATTTCTCTAATAGGCGTTATTACTGATGATCCAAAAGAAAGGTTATCAGCTAATGGCTTTCGATTTGTTATGGCTAAGGTGGCAGTGCTGTTTGTTACTTCAACTTTAACAATTATGGCAACCTACTTTGGTGATGGGGATAAGGCCGCAGGGTTTAGCTCAGCTATGGGCATTATGGCGATAATAAGTTCTTTAGCCTTGATCTTTTGTTTTTTTACCACCAAAGAACGTGTACATATTCAAGTTGAATCGATCCCCTTGAAAGAGCAAATAAAACATCTTTTTGCCAATGACCAATGGAGAATACTGGCATCTGTTTGTGTTGCAATGATGATTGGTTTTTTACTTAGGGGATCAATCTCTTTTCATTACGCCACTTATTATTTAAATATAACGAATGAATTATTATTTGCTACATTTATGAGCATGTGGGCTGTAGGGGGAATTTTGGCATCGATTGTTTCTACTTGGCTCACTAAATATTACTGCAAAGTTGATGTATTTAAATACTCTATGTATTTAGCCGCATTAGTTGGTTTTATAATGTTTTTTGTAGTTGAGCCAAATGACATTTATTTAGGGATAGTTTTTTACTTTGTGCTTTGTTTTTTAAGTGATCTTAATACACCTATATTTTGGTCATCTATCTCTGAAGTAGTTGATTATGGCGAGCTAAAAGTTAATAAAAGAGTGTCAGGTATTACCTTTGGCTCAATTTCCTTTTTACAAAAATTAGGCATGGGCATTGCGGGTATGATGGTGGGATTATTATTGTCTTTTTTTGATTACCAGCCAAATCAAGTACAAACCAACTATACATTAACAGGCATATCCTTAATGTTAACGATTTTGCCTGCCATATTCTTTCTAATCACTGGTTTATTAGTAAGTAAATTCGTCATTTCCAATGAGTATTACAATACAGTAATTAGACCAAAACTAGCTTAGGGATATTTGCCCAAGTTAGTCCATATTTCGTTTGAAAAGAGCAAATGTTTTAAATGTTTTTCAATATTTGACAACGAAATAGCAAGTTAATTCTATTGACAAAATGATCTGTTAAGTTTAAATTAAACACGAGGTTAAACGTTTAAGTTGATTTAAGTTGTATGCTACTATTTCAACATTTTTATACCTAAGGTGAAAAATGAAACGAGTTATTTTTTTAGTAATCGACTCACTAGGAATTGGTTACGCGCAAGATGCAGGTAAGTATGGTGATGTTGGAGCTAACACTTTCGGACATATTGCCGAACACTTCTATGACAAACGTAATCCTGCTGGCTTGAATATACCAAATTTACAGTCTCTTGGCTTGTGTGATGCTTATAATATCAGTTGTAATGAATTTCCTGCGGGTCTTGCTCAAACAGAAAATATTATTGGTGCGTATGGATCAGCAAAAGAATTAAGTACAGGGAAAGACACGACCAGTGGTCATTGGGAAATGACAGGAGTACCGGTTTTTAACGATTGGGGCTACTTCAAAAATAGAACGAGCAGTCTGCCAGTTGAGTTAGTAGATGAATTGATAAAGCAAGCAAATTTACCTGGAATACTAGGTAATAAGCATGCGTCAGGTACTGATATAATTAAAGAATATGGTGCCGAGCATATTCGAACAGGAAAACCTATTGTTTATACTTCAGCGGACAGCGTAGTGCAAATTGCCTGTCATGAAGAATACTTTGGTTTAGATCGTTTAATAGAAATATGCCAAATTGCCAGAGCTTTAGTTGATTCATACAATATTGCCAGAGTCATTGCCCGTCCATTTTTGGGCGAAAGTGCAGACACTTTCCAGCGTACTATCAATCGAAAAGATTTGTCGGTTCCTCCTCTTGGGCCAACATTATTTGATAGCTTAGTTGTCAATAAAGGTGCAGTGATAGGTATAGGTAAAATTCCAGATATATTCTGCCATCAAGGTATTACCGAGTCTGTGAAGGCTTCATCTACCGATGGTCTGATGGATGCGACAATAAAAGCATTAGCAACCGCTAAAGATAGAACCATTCTTTGTACTAATTTTGTAGATTTTGATTCCTCGTTTGGCCACCGAAGAGATATTGATGGCTACGGTAATGAGCTTGAACATTTTGATAAACGTCTGCCTGAATTACTTAAACAGCTAAATGAAGATGATTTGCTTTTCATTACTGCAGATCATGGCTGCGACCCTTCTTGGCCTGGCTCAGACCACACTCGTGAAAATGTACCAGTTCTGGTTTATGGAAAAAATATAACCCTAGGAAGTCTTGGTGAAAGAAATTCTTTTGCTGACTTAGGACAAACAATCGCAACTTTCTTAGATTTGCCACCTTTGGCTTATGGCGAGTGCTTTTTAGATAACATTATTTAATATTCAAAATTGAGATACTTATGACACCACACATTAACGCCAAAGCAGGTGATTTTGCTGAAACTATAATAATGCCAGGCGACCCTTTACGAGCGAAGTACATTGCGGAGAAATTCCTTACTGATGCGGTATTAGTTACCGATGTTCGCAACGTTCTGGGGTTTACGGGGACGTATAAAGGACAACCTCTATCTGTAATGGCACATGGGATGGGTATTCCCTCTGCTTCAATTTATACCACAGAGCTGATAACTCAATATGGCGTTAAAGAAATAATTCGGGTGGGTAGTTGTGGAGCGGTTAGTGAAGACGTGAACTTAAAGGATATTGTGGTTGCCGTTGGAGCATCAACTGACTCCAATGTTAATCGCCAACGATTTTCAGGATTTGACTTATGCGCCCATGCTGATTTTGACCTAGCGATGAACGTTAAAAGTTCAGCTGAAAAACTGGCAATGAATGTAAAGTTTGGCAATATTTTTACTTCAGATTTTTTTTATATGCCGAACAAAGAAGTCATTGAGGTATTAAAAAAGTATCGTGTTTTGGGTATTGATATGGAAGCTGCGGGTATTTACGGCGTAGCTGCTGAATATGGCGCTAAAGCAGTAGTTATATGTACGGTTAGTGATCATTTAACTTTTGAAACGAGCTTATCAGCGAACGAAAGACAAACGTCATTCGATGAAATGATTGAGTTGGCCTTAAATTCAATTGAGTATTGATAGAACAATAGATAGACCGTTTCTTTTATAATTTTTATAGTGAGCACAAATGAATAAGTTAGAGCAATTAAAAGCCGTTACCACCGTTGTGGCGGATACAGGTGATGTAGAATCAATCAAAGCCTTAAGCCCCATCGATGCCACAACCAATCCTTCATTGATATTACAGGCTGCAAGGTTACCTCAGTATAAGCATTTAATTGATGATGCTATTGTCAAAGCCGGAGATAATATTGATGATGTTTGTGACCAACTCATTGTTAATTTTGGTTGTGAAATTCTTAAGATTATTCCCGGTCGAATATCATCAGAAGTGGATGCTCGATTATCGTTTGATACACAAGCAAGTATCGCTAAAGGCAGAAAGTTAATTCAGTTATATGAAAAAGCAGGGATTGCTAAAGAGCGCATCTTAATCAAGCTTGCCTCAACGTGGCAGGGCATTAAAGCGGCCGAGCAGCTTGAAAAAGAAGGCATAGCTTGTAACTTAACACTATTGTTTTCTATGGCTCAAGCCGTTGCTTGTGCAGAGGCGAATGTCACCTTAATTTCTCCCTTTGTTGGTCGAATTCTTGATTGGCACAAAAAGCAAGAAGGCAAAGATTTTATTGGCGCTGATGATCCTGGGGTGCACTCGGTCAGCCAAATTTATCGATATTATAAAAGCAACGGTTATAAAACGGTTGTGATGGGCGCAAGCTTTCGAAATATCGGTGAAATTATAGAGCTGGCTGGTTGTGATTTACTCACGATTTCACCGGCGTTATTAAATGAACTCAAAGGCGCTGTGGGTAAACTCGAGATTAAGTTATCGGCTGATAATATAGCAAACTCAACAAGTAATGAACCGCCTTTGACTGAAGCCAGCTTTGCTTGGCAGTTAAACGAAAACGCCATGGCGACTGAAAAATTAGCGGAAGGTATTCGCAACTTCGCTAAAGATCAGTGCTTGCTCGAAGCCCTACTACTGAAATTAATGAATAATCACTAATGATAGAAACGCTGTAAATCATGCCTTTTTAAAGCATGAGCAGGCTGCCACCGAGCTCTCCCCTCGTTGCGCCTGTTCATTGCTTTACTTTTCAAATCAATATAGTTAAGGATATCCAATGTCTTCACCTAAAAAGCTAGCCAATGCAATACGTGCACTGAGTATGGATGCAGTACAAAAAGCCAATTCCGGTCATCCCGGAGCGCCTATGGGAATGGCTGATATTGCACAGGTGTTATGGAATGATTTTTTAAAACATAATCCATCGAACCCAAACTGGTCAAATAGAGATCGCTTTGTCCTAAGTAATGGTCATGGCTCAATGCTGATATATTCTTTATTACACTTGAGTGGCTATGATTTACCGATTGAACAACTTAAGCAGTTCAGGCAGTTGCATTCAAGAACACCGGGTCATCCTGAATATGGTTATACACCGGGCGTAGAAACGACAACTGGCCCGTTAGGCGCTGGAATATCTAATGCTGTCGGCATGGCCATTGCTGAGAAAACACTTGCAGCGCATTTTAATCGAGAAATTTTCGATATTGTTGACCATTTTACTTACTGCTTTTTAGGTGATGGTTGCTTAATGGAAGGTATCTCTCATGAAGTTTGCTCACTAGCTGGCACATTGGGTTTAGGGAAGTTAATTGCTTTTTGGGATGATAACGGCATTTCAATTGATGGTGAAGTGAAGGGATGGTTTACGGATAACACTGCCCAGCGTTTTGAAGCTTACGACTGGCATGTCATTGCCAATGTTGATGGTCATGATGCTGTTGCCATTAAAAAGGCTATTAATGAAGCGAAATTGGTGGCCAATAAACCGACCCTGATTTGTTGTAAGACTATTATTGGTTTTGGCTCGCCGAATAAATCTGGCTCTCACGATTGTCATGGATCTCCCCTAGGTGATGATGAAATTATTGCCGCGCGTGAATTGTTAAATTGGCCACATGCGGCTTTTAAAGTTCCTGACGATGTTTATCAAGGCTGGGATGCTCGGCCTAAAGGCGCAGAGCGAGAAGAGTCTTGGCAAAACTTATTTACGGCTTATCAAACGCAGTATCCCGAGCTTGCCAGCGAATATCAGCGTCGCGTGATTGATGGCGAGTTACCGATAATATTTGAACAAAAAGCAGATCAATATATTAACCTTTGTCAACAGCAGCAACAAAACATTGCGAGTCGAAAAGCGTCACAAAACACTATCGAAGTGTTTGCTTCATTATTGCCCGAGTTACTCGGTGGCTCTGCTGATTTAGCGGGTTCAAACTTAACGTTATGCTCTCGATCTAAAGGCATATCGGCTGATGACGGTGATGGCAATTATATATTCTATGGGGTACGAGAGTTTGGCATGAGTGGCATTATGAATGGCCTGTCACTTCATGGCGGTTTTATCAACTATGGCGCTACTTTTCTAATGTTCATGGAATATGCCCGCAATGCGGTAAGAATGTCAGCTTTAATGGGTATCCAAAATATCTTTGTTTATACTCATGACTCCATTGGGCAAGGAGAGGATGGACCCACGCATCAACCGATAGAACAGCTTGCTAATTTGCGTATGACGCCAAATTTACAGGTATGGCGCCCCTGTGATGCAACAGAAACTGCGGTCGCTTGGAAAGCTGCGGTTACTCGCAAAAATGGCCCTTGTGCCTTGGTTTTTAGTCGACAAAGTTTGGTTCACCAGCAAAGAAATAGTACTCAGGTTAACAATATAAGCAAGGGCGGGTACATTTTAGACGATTGCCAAGGTACCCCCGAGCTCATTTTAATCGCTACTGGTTCTGAGGTCGCTTTAGCGATGGCAAGTGCAGCAGAGCTTAATGAAAAAGAGTATAGAGTTAGAGTGGTGTCAATGCCAAGTACTTCCTTGTTTGACCAGCAATCTACGCAGTATCAAGAAAGTGTTTTACCAAGTGCTGTCACGTCAGTTATCGCAATAGAAGCGGCTCATGCAGATTACTGGCATAAATACGTCGGGCGAAACGGAAAAGTTATTGGCATGAAAACTTTTGGTGAATCAGCCCCAGGAGAAGCATTGTTACAACATTTTGGCTTTACCATAGACAATGTCGTCGCGACTGCACAAAAACTTTTAAATCAATAGCGCCTTTATTTAACGAGAAAATAGCAATGAGTACTAGAACAGCACTACCCAGTTGGCAAAAACTAACCGTTCACGCCAACGTCATGAAAAAACAACATATGAATGCATTGTTTGCAAGCAATGCACAGCGCTTTGATGATTTCTCAATAAAGCTTGCGCCATTTCTTTTGGATTATTCTAAAAATATAATCACCCAAGAAACCATGAACAACTTATACGCGTTAGCTAAAGAGTGTGACATTGAACAATGGCGTGAAAAAATGTTTAGTGGTGCACGTATTAACAGTACTGAAGACCGTGCGGTGTTACATACGGCATTACGGGATCGTTCTTCCAAACCCATAATGATTGATGGTAAAAATATTTCCACAGACATTCAACAAGCGCTCAACAAAATGAAAGCCTTCAGCGATAAAATACGCCAAGGGTTATGGAAAGGTTACTCAGGAAAACGCATTACTGATGTGGTGAATATTGGCGTAGGTGGCTCTAATCTTGGACCGCAAATGGTCACAGAAGCATTGAAAAAATACAGTGATAACAGTGTTAACGTCCATTATGTTTCTAATGTAGATGGCACACAAATAGCGAATGTACTTGGGCCGTTAAATCCTGAAAAAGTATTGTTTATCATTTCGAGTAAAACCTTCACAACAACAGAAACCATGACCAATGCAAAAACGGCAATGCAATGGTTAGTGTCTTCAGCATTTGATGAAAAAGCGATTGCGAAACACTTTGTTGCGGTGTCATCAAACAAGAAAAATGCCACTGAATTTGGTATCGATGAAAATAACATTTTTGATATGTGGGATTGGGTAGGCGGACGGTTTTCTTTATGGTCAGCTATTGGGCTACCTATTGCGATTGATTTAGGCTTTGAGCGATTTATTGAATTACTTGAAGGGGCATATGAAATTGATCAACATTTTTGTGAAGCGCCTTTAGATAAAAATGCACCCGTTATTCTAGCTTTATTAAGTATTTGGAATTGCACATTTTTAGGTGCTCAATCTCAAGCGATTTTGCCTTATGATCAATCTTTACATATGTTGTCTGCTTATTTACAACAGGCTGAAATGGAAAGTAACGGTAAATCGGTGACTTGGGCGGGTGAAGAAATAGATTACCCTACAGTCCCTTCAATCTGGGGAGAGCTTGGTATCAATGGTCAGCATGCCTTTTACCAATATTTACACCAAAGCAACAATGTTGTTCCTGCGGATTTTATTGGCTCTGTTGAAAGTGTGACACCTGTCAAAGGCCATCATGAGACGCTTATGGCAAACTTTTTTGCACAAACTCAAGCGTTGATGAAAGGTGTTAATGAAACGCAGGTTCGTGCAGACTTGAAAGCTAAAGGTAGAAGTCAAGCATATATAGATCAAGTAGCGCCCCATAAGGTTCATAAAGGTAATCGTCCGACAAATACTATCTTAATGAAACGTATCTCACCCAGGTCAATAGGCAGCTTAATTGCGCTTTATGAACATAAGATTTTTGTTCAAGGCATCATATTGCAAATATGCTCATTCGATCAGTGGGGAGTAGAATTAGGTAAAGGTTTGGCAAGTGAAATTCAAAAAGAGCTATTATCAACTAAAGTGCCTTCTTCACACGACTGTTCAACCAATGGCCTTATTAATTTCTATAAACAAAATTAGTCTACTTTTAGCTTTATTTCATATTTCTATGGCGCTCAGGGGGCG
>Ga0105348_1000393_pt1 | contig 32599 bp, 26 predicted proteins | sample EN8Hudsemesocosm_2_FD_83504 | JGI IMG/M metagenome (GOLD analysis project Ga0105348, IMG submission 83504) | Methane-oxidizing microbial communities from mesocosms in the Hudson Canyon - EN8C Hudson Canyon | ecosystem: Environmental > Aquatic > Marine > Cold seeps | place: Hudson Canyon... | reverse complement strand
GCCCCTAAATACCGCCTCTCTTCGCTCTACAAATGACTGAATACCTTCTTTGAAATCTTCACTCGCCATGATCGGTTCAAGCTCTTTAAATAGCAGGTCAACCGCCGCGTTTTCACCTTGGTCTCTGGCGATTTGAGATGAACGTAAACTGCCCTTCACTGCTAATGGTGCCGCTTTAGCAATTCGCTCAGCAATAGCTATCGCCACACTGAGCTGTTCCCCGGTATCACATAACTCTTGCACCATGCCCATACGATAAGCATCTTCGGCCGACCACTCGTCACCCGTCATCAAATAGCGCTGAGCATTCGCCCAACCGAGCTCTCGTTGCAAGCGAATCGTCGCGCCACCACAGGCATATAGACCGCGCTGAACTTCCAATTGAGCAAAGCGGGTATTCTTAGCCGCCACCCGAATATCGGTATTCAACATCATCTCGACTCCACAGGTATAACAAAACCCCTGCATAGCCATCACAATGGGTTTTGAAAGTTTTGGCCCTGACAAACCAAAAGGGTCAATAGCGCCTTCGGGTAAAGGTGGCAGTGCCCCCGCAGATAAGGTGGCAGACCAATCCGTTAATTCCAGCCCTGCTGTAAAATGCTCGCCTTCGCCATAAAACACCCCCACCCGAAGCTCATCGTCACGATGCAGCAAGCCGTAAGCATTGGCGATGTCATGATACATGTCGACCGTCAGTGCATTATACTTTTCAGGCCGGTTCATCATAATTTTCAGGATAGGGCCAGCTGTTTCGACTCGAATAAAACTCATTATTCTCACTCACATAATATTTGAATTGACGTGTATTTTTATTACCGATGGTCAGTACTTTAATACCTATGGCTAGTTCTTTAATACCGACGCTTCGGTCTTCAATACCTAGCCTTCGTTCTTTAATGGCTTAGTTTTTTAGAACCAGGCATCTTGCATAGCAAAACAGGTATCATCGCGGCCTAAGAGCAAGTTCGCATCATGCTGAATCTGAGGCAGCTCCCACTGAAAGAAATATTGCGCTGCCTGAATCTTACCTTCATAAAAAGATTTATCATCCCCTGCACATGACACTTTAGACAAGCCCTCGTCAGCCGCTAAAGCCTGGCGTAACCAAAGCCAAGCTACGACCACTTTACCGACCAAACTTAAATAGCAACTGGCATTGGCAAGGGTTTCATTTACCCCTTCTTGTTGTAAATCTCCTGCTAACTGCAATGTCACTTTTTGAATGAGCAATAGAGCATCATTCAAACTCTTAGCCCAGGCTCTATGTCGCTCACTGCCTTCTTCGGCACGACGAATATCGTGCAACATGCGCTTGCTTAAAAGTTGTAAACCCAAACTATTATTTTGCCATACCTTGCGACCTAGCAAATCTAAAGCCTGAATACCATTGGTACCCTCATGAATTGGATTCAAGCGATTATCACGCCAGTACTGTTCTACCGGGTATTCACGGGTGTAACCTGCTCCCCCTAAAACCTGAATCGCTAAGTCATTGGCTTTTGGGCCATATTCTGAGCACCAGGCTTTAATCACCGGAGTGAGTAGATCCAATAAAGTATGTGCATTTTTTGCTTCACTAACATCTTCATGGGTATTCACGTCATCCAATAAGGACGCGCCAAATAAACATAAAGAAAGCGCCCCTTCGACATACGCTTTCTGGGCCAACAACATACGCCGTACATCTGCATGATGGATGATAGAAATAGGTTCTGAACTGGCACTCTGAGTGGCGAGTCGCCCCTGAATACGTTCACGCGCATAAGCCAAAGAATATAAATAACCGCGATAGCCAATCATCGTCGCGCCCATTGCCACGCCAACCCGAGCCTCATTCATCATTTGAAACATATACCGTAAACCTTTATGCGCGTCACCAATCAGATAACCGACACAGGCCTCATTTTCTCCAAACGACAATACGGTCGACGTGGTGCCCCGATAGCCCATTTTATGAATCAAACCTGCCAGTGCGACGTCATTTCGCGCTGCAACATTCCCTTGGGCATCCAGTTTAAATTTAGGCACCAAAAACAGCGAAATACCCTTCACACCCACCGGAGCACCTTCAATTTTAGCCAATACCAAATGCACAATATTGTCGGTCATTTCGTGATCGCCACCCGAAATAAACATCTTGCTACCTTTGATCAGATACTCCCCCTCTGACGACTTATCTGTCGGTTTGGCTATCGTCCTGATATCAGCCAAAGATGAGCCGGCATTGGGTTCAGTCATCGCCATGGTGCCGCTGAAACGACCAGTCATCATCGCGCCAAGAAACTGGTTTTTCAGGTTTTCGCTCGCAAAGGTTTTAATCAGGTTCGCAGCCGCCGTGGTCAAAAAAGGGTAACCAGACGTCGAAGGATTAGCGCTGGTAAAGTAACCCATGCACATCGACATAATTACTTCAGGAAGCTGCATACCACCTTGTTCGTAATTTTCTCGGCCTGCGATAAAGCCCGCTTCTGCCAAGGCATCAAATGCAATTTTCACCTCATCAATAATAGTCACTTTTTCACCGTCAAAGGTCGGCTCATGGCTATCTAATTTAGCATTGTGTGGTGCAAACAAGTCTTCAGCTATTTGCCTGGCGGTATCTATCGCAGCGTTAAAAGTCTCTTCATTGTGTTCAGCAAAACGAGGCCGCCCACTGAGTTTGGCACTATTTAATACCTCAAAAAGCTGAAACTGTACATCACGACGATTCAACAACTCACTAGACATAATAAAACTCCACATAAAAATAATGTTGAAATAAAGTTCAGGGTAAATGTACATCATTAGGCCTAAGCTTTTTATGATGATCACTTTCTCATAATCTAAGGTGATCTTTAATTGTCTCATATGACATAATATGTGCGATTTACGCCACCCTATCTTTACAGGTAATTTGAGACTTAGGTAAATACTGATGCGACATGTGACCATATTTGGCTTTGACTTTGCCTTCGCCTCTGCCATTACCGGTATTGCCGACCTACTCAGCGCAGTCGGCGTGACCTGGAATTACATACATGGCCATAGTTTAGAAAAAGAGTTCATGGTGAATATTGCCACGCTCGACGGAGCAGCGGTAAAGTGCGCAAATGGTTTGGAAATAAAAGCCCACAAATCTCTCGCTGAGGTAGAGCACACCGACTTACTGATCATTCCTACCATCGCAGGCGACATCCAGCAGACACTTAAATTAAATCAAGCCGCCTTACCCTGGATCAGAAAGCACCATCAACAAGGCGCTGATATTGCGAGTAATTGTACTGGCGCATTTCTACTCGCAGAGTCCGGTTTATTGGATCATAAAAAAGCCACCACGCATTGGGGCTTTGTTGATGAATTCACCCGGCGTTATCCCGCCGTGGATTTACAGCCAGAGCAGCTCATTACTTCTGATGGCTCAATTTTTTGCTCTGGAGGGGGCATGGCCTGGTTTGATATGGCCTTGTTTTTAATCGAGCGCTACTGTGGTTTTGATGTCGCCATGGCCAGTTCAAAGTCGCATGTCATCGATATGGGTCGCGGTCATCAAGCCGCCTACAGCAGCATTCCCGGTAAACGCTATCACCAGGATGCAGCCATTCTGAAACTTCAGGATTGGCTTGATGAACATTATCAAGAGAACATTAATATTGATCGCTTGGCACAAAAAGTGTCAATGACAGAACGCACCTTGAAAAGGCGCTTCAAACAAGCAACGGGAGACAGCCCTATCCACTATTTACAAGGCCTCAGAATAGACGCGGCTAAAAAAATACTCGAAGGCAGCCGTAACAGTATTGAATCGATCACCCATCAAGTAGGTTATGGTGATGTGTCATCCTTCATTCGTTTATTCAAAAAACATACTCAACTTTCACCCAATGCTTACAGGGCCAGGTTTGCACGTCGATACATTTAATTTCTTAAAGCGCGGTCACTTTATCCAAAATCGTCTATCACTCACAAAATATTAGACTAAACTTAATCTGTATTTAGAGGGCACAAATTAAATTAGCCCCGCGTAAATAATAGAGATAGTTTATGGATGACATTTCTAATTCAAATATTCTTATTTGTGATGACTCAGTAACCAATGTAATGCTGCTCAAAGCCTTACTGGAATCAGAGGGCTATTGCTCGGTTAAAACACTCACTGACCCCACACAGGTACTCCCAACACTAGAAGAAAGCGACCACGATTTACTTTTATTAGATATCGAAATGCCGCTTATGGATGGCTTTGCGGTCATGAAACAGATTGAGAACTCTTCTTTAGTCAAAAAAATGTTCCCGATACTCGTCATTACCGGCTCCCAAAAAAAAGAAGTCCGTAACCGCGCATTGGCTTTAGGTGCTCAGGATTTTATTAACAAACCCATTGATCAGGTTGAAACTGTACTTCGCGTCCAAAACATATTAAAAGTCTACTCAGCCTATAAAGTGCAGGAAAATACCGTAGAGCAACTTGAGAAATTGGTTCTGGCGCGTACGCAGGAGCTTTCAGAAGCCAATACTTTCCTGATTGAACGCTTGGCCATGGCCGCAGAATTACGCGACAAGGAAACGGGAAAACATGTCTTACGAGTTGGTCAGTATGCGCGCATACTCGCTGAAGCCTGCGGTATGATGCCCGAATTATGCTATTTAATTGAAAAGGCCTCACCGCTTCATGACGTTGGAAAAATAGGCATTCCCGACGCTATTCTGTTAAAACCCGGCCCGCTCGATAAAGAGGAACGGAAAACAATGAATAGCCATGCAGAAATGGGCGCTGAGCTGCTTCGTTCTCATTCATCCTTATTGGTGAGTATGGCCTCAAGCATCGCACTGTCCCATCATGAACGCTGGGATGGCGCAGGTTACCCTTCAGGTTTAAGTGGAGAATCCATCCCTATTGAAGGTCGCATCACCGCGATTGCTGACGTTTTTGATGCACTCACGACCATTCGCCCCTATAAAGAAGCCTGGAAGCTTGAAGATGCACTTGAGTATCTTAGGGAGAATGCAGGCACGCATTTCGATCCGACATTGGTGCGTTTATTTGAAGAGAGCCTGGATAAAGTACTGGAGATAAAACACGACTACCTTGATGCAGAAAGTAACTTGCTTGAATTCAAACAGCACTATTCTTTGAGAAACCCTATGCCGTCTACCGTAAATACAGTGCCAGAAAATACAACCTTAGAAAGATCCTCAACAGATGCCTCAAAATAACTTAAGCGCTAAGACTGAACTGAGACGACTTAATTAGTACGACTGCATTAATACTACTGAGCAATGCGGTTGCGGCTAGAATCCTTAACACGATAAAGTATCTCATCTGCCGATTTAATCAACTCACTCGCGGATACCTGCTTATCCAACTCGGCAATACCACCACTCACGGTGACATAAGCTTCGACATCAGAATGCGCATGCGGGTAAGCAAGCTCCCTAAAAGCATCTACTATTCGCTGACCTACTCTTTCTGCTTGAGCTGCTGTGGTATTCGGCAAGATCACGGCAAATTCTTCTCCACCATAACGTGCCACAATATCATCAGGCCGACACATCGCTTCCCTCAAGGTTTTACTCACTACTTTCAAACAATCATCGCCCGCCTGATGTCCATAATTATCATTGAAAGGTTTGAATTTATCGACATCGACCATGATTAAACTTAAATGAGACTTATCTTTATGAGCGCGTTTCATTTCAAGCTCGATGGCATTATCAAAACCGCGACGATTCACCAGCCCGGTCAATTGGTCCTGATGTGCGAGAATTTCCATCTTGATTTTTGTGCCGTGTAATTCATCCTGAATTGATGCAATTCTTTCCATCGCATGAATCATCGCCTCAAGCACTTCAGGTACAATGGGTTTGAAGAGATAAATGTCACCACCGGATTTAACCCCTTCGGTGAAAAATTTAGGGTCAGTTTTAGCACTGACAAAAATAATCGGGAACCAAATATCGTTATTTTCACGAATTTGTTTGGTCGTTTCAAAGCCATTAATACCCGGCATCTCCACATCCATCAGAATCAGATCAACTTTTTCCTGCTTACAGATATCGATCGCTTCCTGCCCGCAAGCGGCCTCTACGACCTCATGCCCGAGAGAAGCGACCACCGAGATGGAAACCAGTCGCATGGAGCGTTGATCATCTACTACCAAAACTTTCATTTTGCACCGTCGATTAAATTGGCTTCCAATAAGTATAATCTAAACAAACGAAGCTGCTGAATATTGTCACCAGACAGAAAAAATAAACGGGAATTTCCAGAAGGAACGGAAGTAGAACAAATAAAAAACTGATGCCGAGCTAATGAATAACTGCATCAGCGAGTTAGCCTATGACTGTGAAAATGAGAACAATATAAATTAAGAACGATAGAAAATAAGCACGACAACAAATAGAACCTACAAGGGTGCAAGAAAAGCATCAACCTCAGTAAAAACCTGCTCGGCGACTGCGCCTCTTACAATGCCATGTAAGTGAAAGTCTATTTCCTGATATTTTGCATTGTCTGGATTAAGTGCCTTAAAAATATCCCGACTACTACTCACATCGACTTTAGGGTCTTTATCAGCATGTATCACCAAGGTGGGTATTTTAATATCAGACAAACCCGAACGCACTTGTCTCATCAAGGCTTTTATTTCAACAATACTGCTAACCGGACAACGTAAATAGTTGATATGAGGATTATCAGCATGATTGGTCACAAATTCTTTTCGATATAATTTTGTGCTTAACAAGGGGTTATCAACAAAGCGCAGTAACTTATTCCAATAATTAACAGGGCCAGCAAAATTCGCTGAGAATTTCTTGAATTTCAAGGGTGCACTAATACTCACTAGGGCAGCAAAATCATCTGGTTTGTTAATTACTTGATGCAAGGCCACCGCGGCCCCTGTCGAGAAGCCCGCAATCACAATACTCTCACAGCAATTCTTAAGGATGTCATGACCACGATTGACCGACTCAATCCATTCATTCATACAGCGTGCCGATAAATCATCAGCAGAAGTACCATGACCGGCCATTCTAGGCGCATAGACCGTATAACCCTGAGCATACAAAAAATCAGCCCACTCCCTGACTTCTTCAGGGGCAGCCATCAAGCCGTGAATAAGCAATACACCTAGCCTGGATTCAGGGCGATGCAGTAAGTAGGGTTCGCCAATATTTTTAGCTTTGGTTTCACCTTCAAGATAATGCGTTTGATAGTCACCGTTGAAAAGCTCCAATTCTTTTGTCAGCAAATACATACAATTAGGACTTAAACTCATTTTATACCGCTGCTGTCGCTGAAAAAGCACTGTAGATCAGCGCATAATGACAAACACCACCAATCAAAACCATCACATGAAATAGCTCATGAAAGCTGAAAATACCGGGTAATATCAAAGGTCGTTTAATCGCGTAAAAAATAGCGCCCAAGGTAAATGCTCCCCCTCCCGAAAACAGTAAGACCGCTTGTTCTGTAGTCATCGCTTCAAGAATTTGCTGGATCGGAAAAACCAGCATCCAACCCATCAACAGAAAAATAATAGCGTAAATCATCCGCGGCGCACGGGGGAAAAATAATTGGGAACATAAACCAAATGCCACTAAAGCCCATTGAATAGCAATCATCGGCAAGCGCCAATTATCATCTAAAAAGAAGTAACAAACCGGGGTATATGAACCCGCAATCATAAAGAAGATAGCCAAACGATCCATCTTGCGCCAAAACGACAACTCGTTCTCTTGCTTCTTGAAAGCGTGATATAGAGAGCTGGCCGAAAATAAGAAGGTAATCGATAAACCATACACCAAGGCGGTGACAATCATCGAGACCGAGCCCGACGCAGCAGTGATCAGAAATATTGTCCCTATGATGGCAGCAATAGCACCAGCCAGATGAGAGTAGAAATTAAAGGCTTCTTGAGTTTTGACCATGTTTTTTACCACGTCTTTTTTAATGCGTTCATCAATATGTTTCAAGGTGATCATCACTTATAATCGCTTGATTAACATTTGTACGCTGAGAATTGACTCAAGTCTAATCACCCTACATGAATAAAAATAGCGATAACCCAGCTTTTACAAAAGTTTTACATAAGACATATATCAACGCTGAAGGAGTGATAAACTAATAACATGAACCGATTCAAACTCATGCCCAACTCCATTTTCCTATTCATCTTTTCGCTGGTAACGCTGGTTACTTCGTTTGTTCTTTATATATATTGGTATATAGAAATAAGCAGCGGTCTTGATGAGCTCGTGATGAAGTTTCATATCGACCCGCAACAAGTCACCGAATCTCAAACCGCGCTGGTCATTGTCGTGCTCACTTTACTGGTCAGTTTAATCGTCACGGGTCTATCGATGAGTTTTGTATACACCCAAAAAATGCAACAACTCTACCGTTTACAAAACAACTTCATTAACAACTTCACCCACGAACTAAAAACGCCCGTTACCTCCTTACAACTCTATCTTGAGACGTTTCTAAAGCACGATTTAAGCAAAGAGAACCAAGACAAATATATTCGTTACATGCTTCGCGACGTACACAGACTCTCGGACAATATCAGTAATATTCTTGACTTGGGCAGAATAGAAAGCCAAAACTTTAAAGACGAGTTTATCGAACTTGATATCGTCACCTTTATCAGCGACTTCTATGAACATAACGCCCACCTGTTTAACCGCCTTGACGTCAGTATTAAAACGCCAACAGAGACACCTGTAAATCTCGCCATCAGCCAGCGTTTATTCGAGATGTTACTCATTAACCTTGCCACCAATGCCCTCAAATATAATGAATCAGCACAACCTCAACTCACCATTTGTATCACGCAACAGCAACAAAACCTACAATTGAGTTTTCTGGATAACGGCATAGGCATCGAACGTTCACAGCGTAGGAAAGTGTTCAAAAAATTCTATCAGGTAGGTCACTCCAACGTCCGTTCAGCCCAAGGCAGTGGTTTAGGGTTATACCTCGTACAAAATATTGTTAAAGCACACCATGGAAAAATAAAACTCAGCCCTAACCATAAATACAAAGGCAGCGAATTTATCATCAAACTACCGCTATCCAGCAAACGATCCATGGCCAAAACCGCCCGAAAAATGATGGGGCTTAAATAATAAAATGAACACGTTAGCAACAATATCAAAGAAAATACTAGTGGTTGAGGATGAACGTCATATTGCCGAAGGCATCAGCCTTAACCTGGAACTACAGGGTTACACGGTTGAAATTGCCGAGACCGGTACAGCGGGTTTAATCGCCTGGAAACAATGGCAACCGGATTTGATCGTATTAGACATTATGCTGCCCGGTGTAGACGGCATTTCGGTACTTAAGAGTATTCGCCTAGAAGATGACCGTTTGCCTATTCTGATTCTATCGGCCAAAAGTACCGCAGAAGATAGAATCCAAGGCCTGAGTTACGGCGTCGACGATTACCTGTCAAAACCCTTCAATTTGGATGAATTTCTACTACGCATAGAACGCTTGATCAAACGTGACAGCTGGTTAGATAAAACATCCGACACCGATACCCCCATTAACACCGTTATCCCAATGGAGCACTACAGCTTCGGCAACAATCAGATAGATTTTGTACGCTCCATCGCCCTTTGCAAAGGCGAAGAAATCGCCTTAACCGAACAAGAGCTTAGACTATTACGACTGCTGATCGCCAACAAAGGCAAAGCCCTTTCAAGAGGCGAAATACTTGAAATAGCCTGGGGCTTTTCAAAAGATCTCTCCACCCGCACCGTCGACAATTTCATGGTGCGCTTTCGCAAATATTTTGAAGACGACCCCAAACGCCCGATTTACTTCAAAAGCCGTCGTTCAGTGGGATATGTGTTTGATCACGAGTGAGTTTTTGTGCCTTTTTGCTTCGAAAAAAAGGCACAAAGAAAGAGAATGGATACCGGCTAAAAAACACACCGGTATGACGAGATGGGGGCTACCGGTATGACGAGATGGGGGCTACCGATATGACAAAATGGAAACTACCGATATGACAATGATGATACTACCCTCATGGTGATATAGAACAAGATCAAATCACCCGCCGCAAGGGCGCGCCACAACACCATACTTCGTGCCTCCCCGCTAAGCGATCCAACATCCCGTCGACAATTAGTTTATGAACTTCTGCGCCACTCACTTCATTAATCTGACGAATAGCTGAAGGACTAGTGATATTGATTTCGGTGATATAGCCACCAATAAAATCCAAACCGACCAGAAAGATCCCCTGTTCCAATAAAAACGGTTTGATCGTTTTAATAATATGCCGCTCACGAATGCTTAGGTCACTCGCTTCACAACGTGCGCCCTGATGAATATTCGCCAAGAAGTTCCCCTTCTGTGGTAAACGGTTTACCACACCCACCGGTTCACCATTGACCAGATATACCCGTTTGTCGCCTTCTGAAACCTCGGGTAGAAACCGTTGCGCTTGAAGCACCTGCGGCTGCCCAAAAGCGTTCAACAAGCTGGCTGATAATACCTGTTCAAGATCCTTCTGCTGAGCACTTAACTTCACCACCCCTCGGCCAGAACAATCATCCAAAGGCTTCACCACAATATCGCTATGCTCTGCAATAAAGGCCAATATCTGCTGCTTATTTTGCGTCACCAAAGTAGCCGGTACAAACCCCGGCCAACGTAAAGGCAGCATTTTTTCGTTGAAGTTGCGCAATGCCTTAACAGGGTTAAACTGCACAACAGACTCATCGAGAAAGTCGAAAATATAGGTAAGATGTAAATAGTTCTGATCAAAAGGTGGGTCTATACGCGTTAATACTGCGTCAAAATCATTCAGTGAAGCCTGCTCGCTTGGCTCCTTTTCGAAAGGGTTAATCGCACGTACTTCAGCAACCAGTCCCATCGGAATATGGTGTTGCAAAAAAATATCCTCTTGCCCCAACCAGAAGACGCGGTGCCCTCTCGCTAACAATTCATCCATCAGTAACAAAGACGTTTCCGTCTCTAAATTTAATGTCTCATATGGGTCCATCACAAATACAAATTTCATCTTTACACTCCTCACTCTTATGCGCATCGACATTTACCATAAAACCATAATTCCAGTATTATCGAATTATTAACAATAAAAAAAGACCACAAAAGGCCACTACTTACACATTTTCTGGCAATCACTATCGCCGCTCTCAGCTTCACAACAATTTTGCATTAAGAACGTCATCAACTGCGTCATCGTATTGTAATTAGCTTTGCAATACAGAGTGCGGCTTTCCCTATCCTGCTTAATTAACTCAGTCTGAACCAACTTAGCAATATGATGTGACAAAGTTGAGGCAGGTATGCTCAAGCGTTTTTGAATTTCACCTACTGGCAAGCCCTCATGCCCAGCCTGGATAAGCGTTCTAAACACCTCCAAACGGGTCGCATTACCTAAAGCCTCTAACTGTTTTGCTGCGATTTCTAGTTTCATGACATCATCCTAAACCATCTTCACAATACATTTCAACCATAATTCCAGAATAGTGGAAATATAAGTCTCGAAATTTTCCTCGGCTCTCAAAAGAGTTAAAATATAACCATACTGTTTTTAACCAAGTGAACCCTTCGCAATACCTTATATTCAGTTATAATGCAGGCCCTACTTTCTCGCGAATGCGGGAAGTGTTAATAAACAGATTAAGCATCGAAGAGGTTTCCTTTGACACAGTTTCGCCCCTGTATTGATTTGCACCAAGGTAAGGTTAAACAGATTGTCGGTGGCAGTCTTAATGATGAAGGTGCAGACACTAATTTTGTTAGCCCCTATGATGCGACCTATTATGCGAACCTTTATCAAAAAAACACCTTGGCAGGTGGGCATGTTATTGCGCTAGGGCCAGGCAATAAGGAAGCAGCCCTGAAAGCACTTGCCGCCTGGCCTCAAGGTTTGCAATTCGGTGGTGGTGTTAATCATGAAAATGCGTCCGAGTTTCTCGAGGCAGGCGCTTCACACCTGATTGTCACCTCTTACTTATTTGAAGGCGGCGAACTCTCAGCTGAGAGGCTTGAAAGAATTAAACGCGAAACGGGTACCGAGCATTTGGTATTGGACTTAAGCTGTCGCCGCACTGAATCCGGTTGGAACATCGCCACAGATCGCTGGCAGACCGTTACCAATACTCAGATAGATCAAGCCACCCTTAAAGAATTAGCCGGCCATTGCTCAGAGTTTCTAATTCATGCAGCCGATGTTGAAGGTTTACAAGCAGGTATCGATCAGGACTTAGTTAGTTTACTAGGCAATATTGCCACCATCCCGGTCACCTATGCAGGCGGCGCGCGTTCTATTGAAGACCTTAAGCTGGTACATCAATTATCAAAAGGAAAAGTCGACCTCACCATTGGTAGTGCCTTAGATATATTTGGCGGTAATGGCATCACTCTCGATGAATGCATCCAGTGGAATAACGACCTAATCTGACGATAAAATAAGCTGAAAGCCAAAGCAATTAACTGAATATCATCTAAACTAAATAGACTGATGTTCTCTGCTTTGGTGCCTTATGCTTAAGTTTCGTGACCAGCTCCTTATAACGCTTTTACTTGTTGGCTCACTCCCTGCCGTATTAATCTCTTATGAAACGTTTAACCATAACTCGGAACAGGTCAAAGATTTTTCAATTGATCTAGCCGTGAGCAAGCTCCACAACATTGCCACCGGTCTATCAAACGAATTTAAAGAGGCCGAAAGGTATGTGACATTGTATGCTCGGCACCCAAGCCTGCAAGCTATGCAGTATGAGAAATTTATCCCCCTTCTCAAATCCGAATTATCCCGTTTAAAACCCAAGTATGAAAAATTCATTATCGGTAAACCTAACGGCCACTTTTTTAATACATCGGGTGCCAATATACTTCAAGGCGGCATACGCACTTTTGATGATTCATCCGCTACAGCTAAACCCAAAAGCATTCATAAACGCGATTATTGGCAAGCCACCATTCCAAACAACTCTCAGGCAGTACCCTTAAGCTATATATCCAATCCGATGATTTCGTATACCACAGGTGTCAAACAAGTGGTGATTGCCTCGTCAATATTGAATAAGCAACAAGAACTCGTGGGAATGGTCGGCCTAAGTATTGGCTGGAAGCGCATAGATGAGATCATAAATAATTTAGTCGACAAGAGCTTTGCAGATTCGCCTGAAAAAGCAAAAATCATGCTGGTATCAGGCGACGGCACATACTGGTATCACTGGCAATCAGATAAAGTAATTCAATTAGCAAAAGACGGCGATGGCAATATCCTGCTCAACAAAGAAGGTGAAAAGGCAGCGCTTAAATTTAATATTCTGAAAGAAAAAAATGAAGCATTAACCGCTATCGGGCGAGAGATGGTATTAGGTCAACCCGGCATTAAGCTATTTGATATAGAAGGTCGACGTCAGCATATTATTTATCAGCCGATTGAGGGTAGCAGCTATGCCATCGCACTTACAATTGATGACGAAATAATCATGACACCCGTCTATGAAGCCTTGAAACATTATCTGGGTATCTTAGGGCTTTCGTTAATTTTAATCATGCTGATTGGTATCGCTATAGCACGCTACTTTTCGTCACCTATTGCAGAGTTAATTCATAAGCTCACCTCTTTGGCACAAGGAAAAAAAACAGAAAAAACAATTAGAAGTAAAACCAAAGAACTACAAACCCTATCCCAAGCCATTTTTAACCTTTATGACAAAATAAACCTTCAAACAAAAAATCTAAAAGTGCACGAAAATGAAGTCATGGAACTTAATAAAGTTTTAGAAACGAAAGTTAAGCAAAGAACAGAAGAGTTGGAAAAAACCCTGACCATTGCTGAAGAAGCGAATAAATCAAAATCTATTTTTTTATCTAACATGTCTCATGAAATTCGTACCCCGATGAATGGCATAATCGGCCTCACAGAGCTCTGCCTCGGCACAGAGTTAAACCAGCAACAGCAAAATTATTTGAACAAGGTAATGATCTCGTCAAAGACCTTGATGAAAATTATTAATGAAATCCTGGACTTCAATAAAATAGAGTCTAATAAAATTGAACTAGAAGAAACGAGTGTCGAGCTTATTCAGGTTGCCAGAGAAGCTGAATCCCTAATGCTGCCAGCAGCGAGTGAAAAGGGCATAGAGTTTAAATTTGAACTAGCACATTCACTGCCAAAACATGTCATTACCGACCCTTTTCGTCTGACTCAAATAATACTAAATCTCTGTGGTAATGCCATTAAATTCACTCATGAAGGCAGCGTTACACTTGAGATATTTCCTGTAAAAAGTACGCTTTGCAACCACACTGAAACAAGAATTCGTTTTGCAGTTACTGATACCGGTGTTGGCATTAAAAACTCTAAAGATTTATTTACGCCATTCAAACAAGAAGATGCGTCGACGACCCGCAAATTTGGTGGTACCGGACTGGGTCTTACTATTAGTAAGCGTTTGGTAGACTTAATGGGCGGCACGCTGGTACTTGAAAGTGAGCACGGTAAAGGCACCTGCTTTAGCTTTGACCTGACCCTCCCGGTTGCACCCGAAACAGAATTTAACAAGCCATTGGCCACAAACATGGCCCCCACCCCACAAACAGACGTAGCACAAAACAGTCAAGCAAGTATCTTAGTGGTTGAAGATAATAAGATTAATCAACTGATTGCCGAAGATATGCTCAAAAAGTCTGGTTACCAAATCACTATCGTTGAAAACGGCCAGCAAGCAATTGACACCATCAAAGAAAAGCATTTTGATTTAGTCTTGATGGACATCCAAATGCCCATTATGGATGGCGAAACCGCGACTCGCTTATTGAAAAGTGACCCCAATTATAAACATATTCCCATCATCGCCATGACAGCCAATGTGATGACACATGAAACCGACAACTACTTGAAAATTGGCTTTTCAGATTTCATAGGCAAGCCTTTTATCCTTGAAGACATACTTAAAATAATAAATAAGGTGCTCAGTAAATAGTAAAATTTGCAACCGAGTGTCAATAGGTTAATACCAGCGGTCAAGAATAGATTGGTTAATACACGTACAATTTCGCCAGATTTATTATGCTAGTACTAATTGTGCTGGGCGTGATAAAGCAGCAAGTAGCATTTGCCAAAAAATTAATCATCAACTGTTGCTCACGATTTCAAACTGTTGATTGCCTGCTTAGTAAAAGCAGGCATTAAAATTTTTTACGACTATAAAAAGGAATAATAATGGCCAGTAAGACGACTCCACTCGCGTTAGAACATGTATATAAATGGGAAAAAAAGAAAGCAAATGACGTGTATTTAACCCAGCCAGTCGGTAATGGTGCAGTTAAAGAGTACACTTGGGGCCAAGCTGTCGGTGAAGCCCGCAAGATGGCCAATCACCTCAGGTCCTTAGGTCTTCCTCCAAAAAGTAGCATTGCACTTTTATCAAAGAACTGTGCTCATTGGATAATGGCAGATTGGGCAATCTGGATGGCAGGTCATGTGACCGTTCCACTTTACCCAACCCTTAACGCTGAAACCGTCAGTTATATTCTTGAACACAGCGAAGCTAAAATTGCTTTTATAGGCAAGCTAGACGATTGGGATGAAATGAAAGCCGGTATCCCGAAAGACTTACCGGGTATTTCGTTTGATCTAAGCCCTGAAGAAGCGAAAGCGTCTTATCCTGGCTGGGATAGCATTACGGCCAAGACTAAACCGATGACAGAGAATACCCAACGAGACCCTGAAGAAGTCGCCACCATTGTGTATACCTCAGGTAGCACAGGCAAGCCAAAAGGTGTAATGCAATCGTTTAATGCCATGGCAGTGGCTGCTGAAGGCGCTGCATCTTCACTGAAGATCGACGATCAAGACCGCATGCTGTCCTACTTACCACTGGCTCATGTCATGGAGCGTTTTGTAGTGGAAATGGCCTCTACCGTTGTTGGTTTCAAACTCTACTTTGCTGAAAATTTAGAGACTTTTGTTGCTGATTTAAATCGCGCAAATCCGACGCTATTCTTAGCCGTGCCACGTATTTGGACGATTTTCCAGGCGGGTATTTTTGCTAAAATGCCGAAGAAGAAGTTAGACCGCTTAATGCGCATACCCATTTTATCCGGTATGGTGAAAAAGAAGATCCTGAAAAACCTGGGTTTACAGAATGTACGTTACGCAGCCAGCGGTTCCGCGCCACTCAGTTCCGACACTATTGGTTGGTATCGTAAGCTTGGTTTAGAGCTACTTGAAGGCTATGGCATGTCAGAGAACTTTGGCTACTCCCATATGTCACAACCTGGCCGAAGCAGCCTTGGCTATGTTGGTGAACCCCTCCCCGGTGTTGAGCATCGCATCAGTGAAGAAGGTGAAATTCAGGTCAAGAGCCCTGCCGTCATGAAGGGTTACTTCAAAGACGAAGAAAAGACCAGAGCAGAATTTACTGAGGATGGTTTCCATAAAACCGGTGACCGTGGTGAAATCGACCATATGCAACGCCTTAAAATTACCGGTCGCACTAAAGAAATATTCAAAACCAGTAAAGGCAAGTATGTTGCACCCGCGCCCATCGAAAATAAACTGATCAACCATCAGGATATTGAAATGGTATGCGTTTCAGGGGCTGAATACCCTGCGCCTCACGGTTTGCTAGTCTTATCCGATGCCGCAAAGAAAAAAATTCAGAATGCCGATTACAGTCAAGAATTGGAAGAGAGCTTCAAGGTCTTGATCAAGGACGTAAATAGCACCCTCGATCCACATGAACATATTAAGTTTGTGACGGTGGTGAGTGATGACTGGAGTATCGCTAACGGTTTTCTAACACCTACCATGAAAATGAAGCGTGACGTAATTGAAAGCAATTATAAGCCGCATTTAGATACCTGGTATGAGGCACGTAAAGCCGTTATTTGGGCTTAGAAGACAGCACACTGAGACTTTCAGTGCAGGCGGCTAGAACGGTACTGGGCAGGTGATTCACCTGTCCAGCGTTTAAATGCCCGACTGAAAGCACTCAACTCTGAAAAACCTAAAAGAAAAGCCACTTCACTGACCGATACCCGGTTTTCCTGCAAATGACGTAATGCTTCTTCTTGTCTGACGCCTTCAACCAAAGACTGAAAAGACACTTCTTCCTTTTTTAATTTTCGATACAAGGTATGGCGACTCATATTCAACTCTTTGGCTGCCATTTGCACATCGAGCTCAATATCATCAGCTAAGTGATTTCTAATGAGAAACCTGACTTTTCCCTTCACATCACTTTTTGATTGGATCTTCTGCAAGAGCTTTTCGGCATAACCTGTCAAAACATTGAGCAGGTATGGATTGCCTTTGTTTATTTTGGTCGCGAGTAAGCTGCGGTCAAAGATGATAGCCGTTTTCGCTTGCTCAAATAACAAAGGCGCATTAAATGCAGTTTCGTATTCTTTGATATATTCAGGTTGAGCATGCTCAAAGCAGAATTGTTTGACTTTAATTGTATCGCCAATCAGATAATGGCATCTCGCCATTGCGGCCGAAATCATTCTTTCCATTTCAGGGATACAGTAGAATTCAGAAGAAGCATACTGAAACTCCAATATACCAAATTCACCGTCTTCTCTTAATGACATCGTCACACCTTGATTGACGATACTGAAAAAGCGAACATATTTTTGCAAACCTTGCAGAATAGTTTCGCACTGAAAAGAAGCTTGAGTCACCACACTAAATCGACTTGGGTCAACCTTCCCGCCAACGATCAAGCCAATTGCCGGATTCTTGGTAAAGTCCACTGCAATATCCCACAAGGTATTTAATTTGGTGATAGAGACACGGCCATCCGGGTTATCAATATCTTCTAATGAAACCCCTGACTTGTCTGTTAAAACTTGCTGATCAAGACCCTGCTCAAGCAAAGTATGGTAGACATCAATGATCGTACTTACACTAACGGTAAGATCTGAACCCATCTTTTTTCCACTTTAATATCAAACTATTGACCAGCATTTACAGTCAAATCATCACTGCTTTGTGATAAGAACTCATGCACTCTGATTAACAGTCTAGCTTAAAAGATATCTATTTTCTTCAGAAAATGAATATTGGGAAAGATAAGTTTTGCGCAATAAAGCTAACTGATCATGAAACTTACTCATCAACATACTTGCCTTGCTGATGTCTTAAAGCGCTCGACTTTCTTGGTGGGCGATTCTTTTTCGAAAAGTCTTCGAAGGCCTGCAGCTGACTCTCTGTCAAAATTGGTTGAAGTTTTTCAAGTGTTTCCTGATGAAGCGCTTTCATTTCCTCACGCCCTTCTTTCTTGGCTGAACGATATTGTTCATGCAACTGCATCCGTTTTTCATGCTGTGACTTCATCACCGCCAAAAAGTCTGCCTTTTGTGATTCGCTTATATCCAATGCCTTTATAAGACGTTTAGGGCCTTTATTTTCATCACACATTCCCTTCCCCATCGGAGACTCGGCGGTACTTAAGGTTGAGAATAATACCATTGAGATAAGAAGCAAAATTGATGCTACTTTATTAAAATATAAGTGTTTCATGGGGTTCTTCCTTTTAAAAGTCGAATTCAGCTATCTAAAAGCCGCTACCTTCTAATTAGGTAAGCTCTAATTAAGAACGATCTAAACAACTGCGGTCTTAGCAAGTACAGGTAAAAGAATAAACCTGAAATAAGGAAGAAATTTGCAAGAAAGTGATAAAAATTATGATAAACGATATTAATCAGTCACCGAGTAGTTCTTCGAACTTATAACCCACGCCATACACCGAGTGGATTACTTCCTGCTCAGGTAGGACCTCAGCAATACGTTTGCGTAATTTTTTAATATGGCTATCGATGGTTCGATCGCTAACCACCCGATGATCATCATAAATATAATTCATTAACTGCTCTCGGGAATAAATTCGCCCTGGGTCTACCAGTAAGTGTTTCAAAATTTTAAACTCTATTGATGTCAGCGCAAGTTCGTGACCATTCACACAGGCTTTATAGCGCGATTCATCTAGCTCAAAGCCAGTCAGACTCGTGGGAGTAGGCCCTGAAAACGCGTTAGAAGTTATATTTTGAAGTCGCCTTAATATCGCCTTAACACGCGCCACCACCTCACGTGGACTAAAGGGCTTACAGACATAATCATCTGCACCTAACTCCAAACCTAGCAGCCTATCAATCTCTTCAACCCTCGCCGTGACCATAATGATGGGCACTTGTGAAAACTGCCGAAGCTCCTTACAAATTTCCATACCATCTTTACCTGGAAGCATTAAATCAAGCAATATCAGATCAGGATTATGTTGTTTCACCCAAGGTGAAACCTCTAAACCATTCGCAATAGTGTCAGTATTATAACCCGCCTGAAGCAGATAATCAGACAAGAGCTGCGCCAATTTAGGTTCATCTTCAACGATCAGTATTTTATTCGCGCTCAAAAATCACCTATTCATATTTTTATGACAGAGGGTAAGTTATTCAAGAAACCGTTATTCAAGAAACTGGGTACAAGGGCAGCGACACGCTTATCCAGACACCGCCATAAGGCGAGGCTTTAGCTTTGATACTCCCCTCATGCGCTTTCACAATATTGCTGCAAATAGATAAGCCCAAACCCGCGCCACCTAAGGCCCGATTTCTAGAAGCCTCAACCCGATATAAGCGCTCAAACAATAAGCCCATTTCATGCTCACTCACCCCTGGAGCCGAGTCTTTAAAGTGTAGCGTAATCTCTTTACTTGTCATTTCCGCTTCGACTTTAAGCTGCCCTGGGCTGTCTGTATAACGTAAGGTGTTTTTTAGAAGATTGCTAAACAATTGCTTTAGTCGAGTCGTATCGCCCAATACTTCAGCGTCGATAGCACCACTGCCTTGCATTTTTGCTTCATCATATGCAAGCACTAGGCCTTTTTGTTCGAATTCATAAGTGAATGACTCAAGTACAGAAAGCAAAGTATTAACCGGTCTTAAGCTTTCTTTTTGATAATTGAGTGCGCCAATATCTGACATGGAGAGTTCATATAAATCTCCCACCAAGCGATTCAAGTGCTCCACCTCACTATGGAGTGAACTGATTGCGTCGGGTGTTGACTGTCTGACGCCATCTTGAATGGCTTCAATTTCTCCCTTTAACACCGCCAAAGGGGTACGCAACTCATGCGATATGTCCGCGACCCACTGCTGCCGGGCTTTTTCATTTTCTTTCAGGGTCAGTGCCAGTGAATTAAAATTCAATGAAAGCTGACCGAGCTCATCTTTACTGGTGACAGAAATGCTTGTTTCATACTGACCGCGCGTTAATAATTGCGTGCCGAGCATCAAGCGTTTGATGGGTTTGACTAAATGCGCAGCAGCCGGGAATGCGGCCAGCATGGATATAAACAGCATCAAAGCTGCGACCAGTGAAAAGGTGTCACTCTGTTGCTCAACGAAGGATAAATCCAGCTGATCTGTCAGTTCGGTTTTTCGTAATTGACCTATATACCCAACTGTTTTAGTCAGCTCTTTATCAGACACTGTGATGGGGTATAGTGTCAGCTCATCCACTTGCTCAGGACGCCCAAAAATAACTTTTTTATTCTCATCCAAGAGAAAAGGTGGTCGAACACCTGCTTGCGGCGGACGGTTATTTTGCTGAGTTCGCTTGCCTCTTTCCGGGAAGGGCGGAGGTCTTCTCAATTCATTAGGCGCTTTTCTATTGTCATCAGAAGGTCTTCTAAAATCAGGAGGGGGCCGCCTAAAATCTGGCGGTGCACCACCGTGGGAAGGTGGTTGGAAAGGCAGATCGAAGCCATCACTAACAAAGGTATGCCAGCGTCTCTTATTGTCAATCAGGTCTTGCCAACTCCCTGAATGCTGCCACTCAACACTCATAGCGTTTGCGAAGTCTTCAAGCGTCTGTTGCTCCTGCTTATTCACATAATTCAAAAAGCCACGATCAAAACTCCACTGCATGACCAGATACATACATAGCACAACACTACTCACAGCAAGTAAAAGCGTCGTAAAGAGTTTGAAACGAATATTAAAAACCACAGCAACCATTCTATTTTTGAAAATGAGTGTTAACTGAAAACCAGCACCTAAGTTAACTATAACGTGGATTTAAACCGACGACAGCCCATCAGGACAAGTTCCTTGTTATTTGCACAATTTATAGCACGGTTAGGACAGATTAATGAGCCGGTAAAGAGTATGATTGCATGAGTTAACACGCCTTAAATTTGATGACCTTAATGTCTTCCCTATACTGAGATACCTGTGAATACGCTGCATAAAATCTGTATTAAAAAGCCTCGCTTAATCATGTTTGACCTTGACGGCACGCTAGTAGATTCAGTACCAGACCTGAGCTTTGCCGTAGATGCCATGCTGACGAGCTTAGGCAAACCCGTAGCGGGGCTGGAGCATGTTCGCAATTGGGTAGGAAACGGCGCTGCCATGCTGGTAAAAAGAGCACTCAGCCGTCACATGACTCCGACAGATATTGAGCCGCCACTCTATCAGCAGGCCTATGCACTTTTTTTAGAATATTATCAGCAGGTGAATGGCAGTAAGAGTCTTTTATACCCGAATGTGGCTGACACATTGACTCAGTTAAGAACTGCCTTCCCCTACATGGCGCTTATCACTAATAAACCGGAACAATTTACCCAGCCGCTCCTGGATTTTCATCGCCTCCCCAGGTTTGACTTAGTGGTCTGCGGTGATACCTTGGCAAAAAGAAAACCAGACCCTGCCCCGGTATTGCATTGTTTGAAAGAATTAGGGTGTGAGGCTGAAGAGTCAGTCATGGTGGGTGATTCAGTCAGTGACATTGGCGCAGCGCAAGCGGCCAATGTGCCGATTATTTGTGTCGAATACGGCTACAATCAGGGGGAAGACCTCAGTACTTATCGCCCTGATAGATTGATCAAACATTTTGAGCATCTACTTGACTAGTTAGACATCTTGAGAGCCTACTTGATTAGCTGAGTTTTAGGCAAGCAAAGGGGCAAAAGCCACGCTATATCAAAGACATTCACTGCTTATCTTTAAACTCAGCGGCAATAGCGACAAAGGCACTTTCACATTCTATAAAAGCACGAACTACTCTAGAATCAAAGTGGCTATCCTCTCCGTCTAGAATAATCGCTTTAGCTTTTTCATGATCAAAAGCCGGCTTGTATACCCGTTTGCTAATGAGTGCATCATACACATCGGCTAGGGCCATCAGGCGCGCTGACAAAGGAATCGCATTACCTTTGAGTTGATTTGGGTAACCTGAGCCATCCCACTTTTCGTGATGACAAGCTGATATTTCACGGGCATAACTCAAGAAGGAGTTCGATCCTAAATGTGCTTCTGCGACTTCAAGCGCATCGGCACCGAGTTGCGCATGAGTTTTCATAATTTCAAACTCGTCCTCTGTCAGTTTACCCGGTTTCAAGAGAATGCGATCTGGCACACCGACCTTGCCGACATCATGTAGCGGTGCTGATTTATACAACAGCTCGATGGTTTGCTCATCGAGCTCATCGCTAAAGTCTGGATGTTTACTTAAATGTACTGCCAGCTCTTTCACATAACGCTGTGTGCGCAGAATATGTGCGCCAGTTTCATTATCCCGAGTCTCGGCTAATGAGGCTAAAGCAAGCACAGCCACATCACGTGTGACATTTAGTTCATGATGATGTTGCTGCAAGCTTTCAATCATGGCATTGGTGCCATGAGCCATCAGACCAAACTCATCCTGGCTAGTCACGGGCACCCGCTCAACAAGATTGCCTAACATCACCTCATTCAACACGCTATTCTGGTGATACAAGTACATTTTTAAATTGATGACGTAAGAACGAATAATACGCAGACTATAAGCGAGTAAAATAAGCATGATAAAGGCCACTTCGGATAAAATACTGTTTCGTGCATTTGAAGGGATGAGTTTACTGTCCTGAGTCAGCAGCCAGTCGAGATCTTTATTGACCACCAAAAATAATACCAGCGATATACTGACCACCACGGTGGTCGCCATCAAACTGAATTTTTGAGCAAAAGAAGTAAAACGCTTTGCAAGACTCAGTGATTCATTTTGCTGAATTAGTTTATGGGATAAATGCCTTTCCCTGAGCAGGGCTAAATCAATGGCAACAAATAAACCTAAAATCGCCACACCGATCATGACTTTCACATTACTGTGCCAGGGGGCGTTATAGAGAATAACGTTCACAACATCGAGTACGATTCCCGCACTTAAAAACAAGCCTAAATCGACCTTAAATTGCCTAAGCACCTGATTATCATAAGCATAAGATTCAATATTTTTTAATAACAAACAACGAGCTGGCCAAGCAATTAAAATCGGTAAAGCCAGTTGAGATGGCGAGATGGATTCCAATAAAGGGCAAACCTGAACCCCATAAACCGTAAATAAAACCGCTGCTAAGAGGTAATGAAAAAAGCCAATAAACCGCGTATGACCCTCTTCCACCTGACGAGACTTGAATAAGTAGCGTTGGAATAAAGGTAGCTCTAAGTTGTCTGACATTATGTACATTCCTGTTTAAGGCACTTTCTAATCGCGCTATTCTTTCAATAAACTATATTTTCAAGAACGAACTGTATCTTCAAGAACGAACGCTTCAATAAGTAGACGTTTAAAGCTCTAAAAAGTTTCACCTAAAAGCATAGTTCGTTGCAGCAAATTGCGCTGATTATGCCTTACCATCTTATTGAGCCCCCAGCGACAACAGTGCAGTATCGCCACCAACAGCAGAGGTATTAGTAGTTCTCGTTCTTTCTGTTGAAAAACGAAATAGGTATCCTGGTCCGCCTGCTTTGGGGCCCGTGCCTGATAAACCTTGGCCACCAAAAGGCTGAACACCCACCGTCGCGCCGATCTGATTACGATTTATATAGACGTTACCCACCTGCACCTGACGATCAATTTCTTTTGCTGTATGTTCATTGCGGGTATGAATGCAAAGCGTTAATCCATAAGCGCTCTGGTTTATCTCTTCAATCACCTTGGGTAAACCATCAGCAGGATAAGTAATTACATGAAGTATTGGCCCAAAATGTTCCTCCTCTAGCTGTGCCAGGGTATTTATTTTAAATGCCACTGGCGCGACGAAAACGCCTTCTTTTACTTCTTCAGCTAACGCTTTAGATAACTGCGTTTCATAAATTAGCGTGCCCTCTTCGTGCATCTTGTGAATATGCGCTTGCAGCTTTTGTTGTGCGTCAGCATCTATCACCGGACCAATATCTGTTTCATAACGTGAAGGGTCACCCATGCTTAATTCTGCCATCGCGCCCTTTAATAGCCTAATAACTTTATCTGCAATATCTTCCTGAAGATAAAGCACTCTTAAAGCTGAACAACGTTGACCGGCACTACTGAAAGCTGAGCGAATAACATCTTTCACCACGTGCTCCGGTAATGCCGTACTGTCGACAATCATGGCATTCTGTCCGCCGGTTTCAGCAATTAGCGGGGCAATAGGCGCCGCGCGTGCTGCCAAATTACGATTAATGGTTTGAGCCGTTTCTGTCGACCCGGTAAATGCGACACCCGCAATCAGCGTATGCTGGGTAATAGCATTGCCTATCAACCTGCCCTCACCGACAAGCAAGTGCAAAACATCGGTGGGTATACCGGCCTCATGCCACAACTGAGTCACTCTAGTCGCCATTAAACCTGTTTGACTGGCTGGTTTTGCCAGCACGGTATTACCTGTCACCAAAGCGGCGGCTATTTGGCCGGTAAAAATGGCCAAGGGAAAATTCCACGGGCTAATACAGGCAAACACGCCTCTGCCTGAATAATAGAGCTGATTCAATTCACCCGTTGGCCCAGGCAGTGTCTTCTCATTCATAAAATGAGCACGCGCCTGACAGGCATAGTAGCGACAGAAATCAACTGCTTCACGCACTTCATCAATACTATCTTCGAGGGTTTTTCCTGCTTCACGATGACATAAAGCAATAAGTTCTACGCGATTTGTCTCAAGCAGGTCTGCCATTTTATTCAAGTAAGCCGCTCGCTCACTCAGCGCGGTGTTATGCCATCGATCAAATGCGCTATGAGCTAAATGAATAGCGTTAACAGCATCCTCTTCTTTGGCATAAAAGCATTCACCGCTGATACGGTTTTGATTGCAGGGGTCCGCTATTATTTTTTTCTCCCCTTGTAAAACAAGCTCTCCCTGAATAATGGAAGCCCCTTGCCACGACTGTGTCATATAGGCGTCGATTTGCTCATACAAAGGAAGATAATGGCTACGACTATGTAAATTGATGCCTGCAGAATTTTGTCGCGCCGAGCCAAATATATGACACGGCAAGGGAATCCGCTCATCCCTTAACTGTGCTTTCTGACGCAGCGCTGTTATAGGGTGTATGACTAATTCACTAATCGGCGTATTGGCATCCACGATACGGTGAACAAAAGAGGAGTTGGCGCCGTTTTCTAATAAGCGCCGTACCAAGTAAGGTAGTAAGTCGACATGAGCACCAATCGGCGCATAGATCCGGACATTTATTTCAGAGTTCAGTGTCCGCACCACATCGTACAAAGCGATACCCATGCCATGTAAACGTTGAAATTCATAGCGATTAGCGGCCACATTTTCATTTAATGACAGCGTTTGAATAGCGGCCACAGTGTGCGCATTATGCGTCGCAAATTGTGGAAATAAGTAACGCGCCACGTCATTTAATAAAAACTTAGCACACGCTAGATAAGACAGATCAGTGGCATCCTTTCGGGTGTATACCGGGTAATCATCGAGGCCCAATTGCTGTGCCAGTTTGATTTCACTATCCCAATAGGCGCCTTTTACCAGCCTGACAGGAATAATATCCTTTTGTTCTCGAGCCAAAGCAGATAACCAAAGTAAGGTGGGCAAGGCGCGTTTTGAATACGCCTGAATAACGACACCCAACTCCCCCCAAGTCTGTACTTCTTTTGATTGATAGAGTTGCTCAAACAAATCCAAATACAACTCAAATCGATCCATTTCTTCTGCATCGATCGTGATGGCTACCTTGGCATGCTTCGCTTCCCGAATTAAGACCAAAACAGTTTGATAAAGCTCTGTCATCACTCGATGTCGCTGACTTTCTTCAAAGCGTGGGTGCAGTGCGGATAATTTGATAGAAACTGAGGCGCTTTGCTGAAATTTTTGAGTTTGATTATGCTGGCCGGCACTGATGATTGCCTGTCGGTATGATTGAAAATAGCTTTGGGCGTCGTCTGCCGTTACGGCTGCCTCCCCCAACATATCAAATGAATAGTAATAACCCTGCTGCAGCTTAGTTTCGCCATTTTCAAACGCTTCATCAATATCTCTTCCCAGTACAAAATGACCGCCCATGACAGTCATTATCTTATTTAAAACATTACGCGTAATATTTTCACCCAGACGCGTCATTAATTTATCAAACATGCTCACCGGAGAGGCTTCTATGTCAGGATCTATATTAACGACTTTACCGGTCAGCATGAGCCCCCAGCTCGCTGCATTCACCAAAAAAGAGTCACTACTTTTCAGGTGTTTATGCCAATCAGCCATGCCGAGCTTATCGGCAATTAGAGCATCGGCCGTATCAGGGTCAGGCACCCTTAACAAGGCTTCAGATAAACACATCAACAAAATACCTTCCTGGGTATCCAGACTATATTCAAGTAGTAGTTGATCTAACAAATACACGCCATCTTTATGGGCACGGACTTTTTCAATCAACAAGGAGGCCTGTAATGCAACAGTTTTTAAGTCGCTGGGGTCAGGTTCCATGAAGGCTAGCAAACTTTCAAGATAGCTGTTTTCTTCAATACAGTAATTAGACGATATATAGGCTTTAAGCTGTATTGAAGGTAACTGATAAAACGTAGGGCTAAGCATGTGTTCTGGTGGAAAAACAGGATAATACATAGTTCTCTCCTAATCGACTATCAGGATTGAAGGTTTTTAAACATCTCAGGAGGCTTTAATCTGCTGACCTAAGTTTAGAAGCTATAGGCTCTTTTCACAATAAATCTTAAGCAAGGGAACTCAAAGAAGTATAAAGAGTCCATAAGGTAAGCAATTCAAAAAGCATCCAACTGAGTGGTAACGACATCATGCACAATTCATGGCAGATACCAAGCAAGTCGATTCGTTACAATATGGGAAAACATGGTTTCTCCATACTGATATGTGCTGCTTTCATTTCAATGCTGATGCTTTCCACGTTCGTCCAGGCTGAAAGCAAGAATGGCTTTGAATTGAGTCAGGCGAGTATTTCTTCTGATCAAATATTTCAAGGCGGGCCCCCTCGGGATGGCATTCCAGCCATTAATGAGCCCAAGTTCATAGCGGCCAATCAAGCCTCCTTTTTAAAAGACCATGACCGCATCCTCGGTTTGGCTTTAGGCAACGAGATAAAAGCTTATCCGGTCAATATTATGAACTGGCATGAAATCGTCAATGATAAAACAGCAGGGAAAAACATAGCCATTACCTTTTGCCCCCTGTGTGGAACAGGCATGGCATTTGATACTCAAATCGATGGTCTTGAATTAGTCCTGGGGGTGTCAGGTTTACTCTATCAAAGCGATGTATTGCTTTATGATCGACAAACAGAGTCATTATGGTCCCAGATTATGTCTGAAGCGATTAGCGGCCCAATGAAAGGCAAGAAGCTCAAGCAACTAAATTTAGAGCACACATCTTGGAAAGATTGGCTCAAACGTTACCCTAAGACTAAAGTACTCAGCCCCAAAACGACGTTCATGCGTGATTATAGTCGCAATCCCTACGCTGGATATGCGTCATCAAAAACGCTTTATTTCGACGTAAAACACACTGCACCTTCGATATTTCACCCTAAAGAACAGGTTTTAGGCATCACGCTAGACGGGCAATTCAAAGCTTACCCTTTTACAGAGTTAAGTAAAAACAACATGCGTACTTTTGAAGACACATTTGCAGGAACTTCCTTAAAAGTCCATTGGAATGAGCAAGCCCGAAGTGCCTATATCACCAACAACAAAGGTGACAGACTTGTGAGTACCACTGCTTTTTGGTTCGCCTGGTTTACCTTTCATCCAGACACCCTGATGTATAAAACTGAGGTAGTTGAATAAGGCTTATTAACTTGTTATAACAAGTACAGACCTTCTTTCCAAAACGGAGGATAAATCTGATGCGATGGTTTATACCTTTAGTATTTTTACCCTTAGTGCTTTTGCTAGCCAGTTGTAGCACTGTCGTGCTTTACGACTTTGATGCCACAACATCCTTTAACCGCTACAATAAATTCCACATCGCGCGACAATTTACGCAACAATTTACGCAACAACCAGGTGAGCAAGATTATGCCTCGCTGGATAACACACGTATCCACACGGCAATCTCTCGTGCGCTCACCGCTAAAGGCTTTCTGGCCGCTAAAAATGGGTCAAAAGCAAGGTCAAAAGAAGGGCCGAATGTTTTACTTGTTCGCTATGCAATTGAGGAGGTAAAGCGCCTACAATCCACAGGTTTCAGCTATGGTTTCAACTCCTTTCAACGTCATTTTGGCTTCGGCTTGAGTACCACGCCACAAGCTAAAGAAATCATAGAAGGCAAGCTCATCGTGGAACTGATTGAGCCTCAGGAAAATCGTGTCATCTGGCGCGCGATATCGAAACGCCACCTTAAAGAAACCATGAGTCCAAATGACAGAACGGTTTTTATAAATGAGCTAGTCACTGAAATGTTTAAAAACTACCCGCCTGAAATTGATCATGAGTGATCATGATCAGAACGACTTTGTTAATCTAAATGTCATCAACTCGAACTTGCTCGAGCATTTTAAAATATTACTTGCAGCCAATCTTCGCTACGACCAGCTTCCACTCAAACACGCATTATTACTTCTGGCGGATACTTTTACAAAGCCTATAAAAAGTAGACCTAAAGACAAAAAAGTGAGATAAAGAGGGCGTTATAAAAACAATATGCCCACGATGTACAATCAGGAACAAACATGAAGAAAGTTATAATTGCCGCGATGGCGCTCGGTTTAGTTGCGTGCCAAGGCGCAGATGAAAAAAAAATTACATTTGATAATATCGATGAAAAAAATAGCTATGCCCTTGGCTTGAAGTTTGGTGGATCAATGCAGCAAGAAATAGAAGAGCTGCAACTAAAAGCCTTCTTTAGCGGTGTCACGGATGGATTTGAAGGCAAAGAGCCTAGACTAACATCCAAAGAAGTGGCGGATACCATGAAGGCGTTTCAGGAAAAAAAGATGGCTGAAATGAAGCAACAGTCTGAAGCAGCGTTAGCCGAGAATAAATCGTCAGGTACGGATTTCTTAGCCAAAAACAACGCGCGTGATGGGGTGATTACCTTAGAAAGTGGTTTGCAGTATGAAGTTTTAGCCTCTGGGGAAGGTGAATCTCCGGCAAAAGAAGATCGGGTAAAAGTCCATTATCATGGCACCTTAATTAACGGTACCGTCTTTGATAGTTCCGTTGAACGAGGTAGTCCGGCAACCTTCGGTGTCGGGCAAGTGATCAAAGGTTGGACAGAAGCCTTACAGCTCATGAAAACGGGCGATAAGTGGAAGCTATTTATTCCGTCTGATTTAGCTTACGGCCCTCGTGGCGCTGGCGGAAAGATTGGCCCTAACGCCGCGCTGATCTTTGAAGTTGAATTGCTGTCAATCGAGAAAAATACTTAAAGTATCATTCAACGTTTGCTGTCATTACTGTCTTCGTGATGACGGCAATAAAAATTGTTCAGGGTAAGCTTTAATGCTTACCCTTTTTTATGAGTGTCAATATCTTAGTTTCATTATTTAACTTGCTGAAGTTCAAGTAGAATCGAAGTGTAATACTACTTTAAAAGGATATAATCAAAAATGAGCCGTCAGAAAGACAACCTGAATTATTTAGCCGAGCTAACAGAAACCTCGACCCCTTCTTTTTTTAATGAGCTTTCTGAAGACAATTTGAATGAACTAAAGGGATATGTAGATACTGTCGTGAGTAAAGGCGAAACAGGCCTTGATAAGTTATTTGAATCTATGTCGATGATGATGAAGTTTATCCCAAACTTTATTCTTCACGCCATCACCCCCAAATACATAGAACCCTCCATAGCGGCCAGAATCACCAGCAAGTTAACCGTTAAGCAATCACTTGGTGTCACTTCTGGACTTCCGGCTGAATATATTGGAGACACGGCAGCTTATTTAGATAGTCAGCATGCTGCAGATATTTTATCGGGAATAAAAAAGAATAAAATTGAGCCAATAATTGACTATATAGTGAATAAACACCCCCTCAAAGCGCTTGATATATTCGAGCACGTTTCATCAGATATATTAAGATTCGCTAAGCCGTTTGTACAAGCTTCAACTTTTGACGAGGCTAGTTTGAGTTCAGCGCGACGAAAAATTTTAGAAAAAGTGCAACAACTGTAAGCGTCATAACTTAAAGGCTATGAATTTTCAGTTAGCGCTAAGCCAGAATTTGTAGCGAATGTTGAGCCGACCAAGCCACGTTAAAATGTTTTAGTCAGCTTGTTGCAACTCGTACGGAGAGGGCCCTTATTTAATGAAAAACGCTTCTAAAATGGGCGATTTAGCGTGTAAATCTACAACAAAGGGAAATTGCGCCTGATGGGTAGCTAGCGCTGACGAATGAGTATTCATTTTTCCGTAACGATAATCATCTTGAGTTATGATTAGGCCAAAAAAGGTCAGTCTCTAAGTGTCCTTCTTTGGCACGAGTTTGGACCAATTGGTTTCCATCACGATGCTAGCGAAGAATGCCCAGCCTGTGGAGCCTCCTTTTGATATTCACGCACGATCAAATAAACTAGCGGCGCGAGAGACCCTGTCATTAAGGTTGCTAATATCCAAGGGTAAGGGTTAACCCCTCTTACTTCAGCATCTCTTTTGATCCAGCTACAAATTAGAAAGCAACATATTGCCAAATCCAATAATATCTGCAGACTAGCCGATGATGCAAAACCGGCCTGCCAAATCCCCATATACCCTTCGTGCCACAAGACCCATGCACTAAATACTGCAAAGTCGATAAATATAAACCACAGTAGTAACTTGCGTAAGTTCATTATTTTACCCTCATTAAATAATATTTTTTGAATGCATATCCAGTTTCAGGCATGAGTGAATAACAAACAATTACCTCTGAGGTAATTGTTGTAATGACTTATCATGGTAACCTTTACTTATCTTTTGATTTTCTAAAAGCATTTGGAGTAATGAATGAGTCTGGCCACCGGCGAATGTACGCCTTTTACATCAATGATTAAAAAGTGGCGAAAGCTGAAAAAACAATCTCAGCTAGATCTATCTCTTGATGCAGGAGTATCACAACGTCACTTAAGTTTCTTAGAGTCTGGCCGCGCTAAGCCCAGCAGAGAAATGGTTTTGAACTTATCTATAGCTCTAGAACTGCCTCTTAGAGAACGAAATCAATTACTTAACGCCGCGGGTTTTGCTTCAATATTTAAAGAACGAAAACTGGATGACACTGAAATGAAAGCCATTCATCACGCACTGGAAATAAGTTTGACTCATCATGAGCCCTACCCAGCAATTGTTGCTGACAGAAATTGGAACGTCGTAATGACCAACAATGCGGCACAAAGGTTTATGGGTTTGATGGGTAATCTCGAAGAATTGTGGAATAAAGTTGACCCTCAAGGCGATAAAAATATATATCGCATGACCTTTCACCCTAAAGGAATGAGACCTTTAATTAGAAACTGGGATGAACTCGCCAAAGCGCTCTTGCTTCGCTTACAAAGAGACGTAAATGCCGATCCCGACAACCCATTTCTAGGTCAATTATTGCGAGAGATGACAGCTATATCAGACATTGATCTTTCTGTCAGCCTGACCGAAATCGCTACCCCGACCACCCCTATTTTGCCCATGGAGATAAGTACAGGAGGCATTACCTTAAAAATTTTTAGTATGATCTCCTCATTTGGTACTGCCCAGGATATTACTGCCGAAGAACTTAAAATAGAAACATTCTTTCCCGCTGACGACTTCACAACTCAATTTTTCAAACACAACGCCAGCCAACAGGCCCATAAATAAGCCCAATTTCCCAATAGAAATATAAAATCTGAGGGTCAGAGTAAAGGATTCATATTACTATAAAAAAGATATGCTTTAGCTCCTATCGGCACCAATACTAGATGGATAGAAATCAGACTCGATACCATTTTCTGCCCCCCCTTCTTAAATTCAACTATTTTAACTCAAAATTGATGTGCGACTAAATGCTCTACATTAAAGTCATAACAAACAGCCCCTTCCTCTAGGGGCTTATAAGGCTCAAAGCAAGCCTCTTCAATACTACAGTAGCAATGACGAACTGATGGATGCACTTGTCGTTTCGCTGCCAAAGGTTGACGCTTGGCTGGTTGAAACTAAAGGGCAATTCCTGCCACTAAGCAGACGCTCGAACTTATTCATTCATGTTAGATTTGGTAAGCGACCGGAGTCTTGAGTGCCAGCATAGTAGCCGCTCGTGAACACCTATCTGAGTGGCTTGAGCCAGTCGACTTCAAAAGCGCAGACTAAGGAGTGTGATTTCAAATTGTCGTAGCAACACGCTATATTATTAGTAAATAATAGGAG
>Ga0105348_1000386_pt1 | contig 32809 bp, 20 predicted proteins | sample EN8Hudsemesocosm_2_FD_83504 | JGI IMG/M metagenome (GOLD analysis project Ga0105348, IMG submission 83504) | Methane-oxidizing microbial communities from mesocosms in the Hudson Canyon - EN8C Hudson Canyon | ecosystem: Environmental > Aquatic > Marine > Cold seeps | place: Hudson Canyon... | reverse complement strand
GTATTCAATACCAAAAATAATATTTGGTACTAGTAGTTTAGGTAACCTGTTTGTTGAATTAGACAGTGAAGTTAAAAAGCAATTAGTACAAGCTGCTATTGAGGGCACTAACACTACACCATTATTTGATAGTGCCGGCAAATACGGTGCTGGCCTTGCGCTTGAGTCTTTAGCTACTGGATTAAAAGCCCTTAATGTTGCCCCAGATGCAGTAAAAATTAGTAATAAATTGGGTTGGAAGCGTGTGCCATTAACCACAGATGAGCCTACCTTTGAGCCAGGTGCTTGGATAAACCTTAAACACGATGCGGTGCAAGACATTTCTTATCAGGGAATTCTTGATTGTTATCAGCAAGGTAATGATTTATTGGGTGATTATCAGGCGAAAATCGTATCAATTCATGATCCTGATGAGTACTTAGCAGGCGCAGAAGATGAAGCTGATTTAGCAAAACGTAAACAAGATATTCTTGATGCGTATAAAGCCTTAATGGAACTTCGTGATGCCGGTAAAGTTGAGTCAGTAGGTGTTGGCGCTAAAGATGTCAGTGTTATTGATTTTATCAGTGACCACATTCAACTTGATTGGGCGATGTTTGCTTGTTCCATCACGCCGTATACTCATAGTGAATCGACGTTAGCCTTATTGAAGAAGTTAGGTAAGCAAGGGGTTGAGGTTATTAATTCTGCGGTATTTAATGCCGGATTTTTAATTGGTAGTGATAACTTTGACTACAAAACTATTAGCCGTGAAACTCATCCGGCAGAGTTTGCGTGGCGCGATAAATTCAATGCCTTATGTGATGAGTTTCAGGTTAAGCCCGCCGAAGTATGCGTACAGTTCTCGTTCTTATTTGATGAAATTGTCTCGGTCGCGTTAAATTCAAGCTCACCAAAACGTGTAAAGGGGAATGTCTCGCTAGTCGAAGCAAAAATACCAGACGCGTTCTGGCAAGCAATGAAACAACAAGGCCTTATTTCGATATAAAGCCAAACCCTCATAACTTACAACCTACAACTAACCTCGCTAAGCTTTCAATATTTATAGGGTCTGATAATCATGACCCTATAAATGGCACCTTTAAACTTCTCGGTGTGCATTGATTAAAAATTTAATGTAATTAGCTAGCTAGAACTGCTTAACGATGACTATGCTTTATTAAGTAGGGTTGGCATTTCATTACTAACATAGTTTAAAGTTTGTTGATAATCGATGCCGTGTGTGTATTGTAGTTAAAGGTCACTTTGTGGCGTAATTTAAAATTAAGGTAATCATATGTCAAAAGCTCATTTATTTAACTCAATCGCTAAAGGTGTCGTAACAGGTAGCGATATTCACCGCTTATATGCTATTGCAAAAGCGAATCAATGCGCGTTTCCTGCGGTAAATGTTAGTAGCAGCTCTACCTTAAACGCTGCGCTGTCGGCAGCAAAGTCAGCTAAAATGCCGATTATCATTCAGTTTTCAAGTGGTGGTGCAGCTTCTTTTATTGGTAAAAGCTCAGGTTTATCTTCAATCGAAGCATCTATTGCAGGGGCTATTGTTGGTGCTAAGTATGTTCATCAAGTGGCAAAAAGTTACGACGTCCATGTAATTTTGCATACCGATCATGCTAATAGAAAACTTTTGCCTTGGATTGATGCTTTATTGATTGAAGGAGAAAAGTTTTTTGCTGAAACAGGTATACCATTGTTTAGCTCCCATATGATTGATTTGTCAGAAGAGCCACTTGAAGAGAATATAGCTACTTGTAGCGATTATCTAAAGCGATTTAAGCGGCTTGATATGTCACTCGAGATAGAACTAGGTTGTACTGGTGGCGAAGAGGATGGTGTTGATAACTCACACCTTGATAATAGCGCTTTATACACCCAACCAGAAGACGTTGCTTATGCTTATGAAAAACTAAACCAAGTAAGTCCGTACTTCACTATTGCAGCATCATTTGGCAATGTTCATGGAGTATATCAACCGGGTAATGTGCACCTTACACCAATTATTTTGTTACAGTCTCAACAGTTTGTTAGTGAAAAGTATCAACTAGCAGCCAACAGTCTCGATTTTGTTTTTCACGGTGGCTCAGGTTCAAGCGCACAGGAAATTAGTGAAGCGATAAGTTACGGCGTTGTGAAGATGAATATTGATACAGATACTCAGTGGGCATATTGGCAAGGTATTCACCAGTTTAACGAGAAGTTTAAAGAGTATTTGCAAAGTCAGGTTGGTAACCCTGAAGGAACGGATAAGCCGAATAAAAAATATTATGATCCTAGACATTGGACCCATGCAGCGGAGGCTTCTATGTCCTCAAGACTGCTACAAGCCTATCAAGAGCTACAATGTATTTAGATAATCGCGACTTTGTACGATAAAGTATTTTAGATGTGGGACAGGCCATTTCTGTCATTCTTTTAATATTAACTATTCAAATGTAGCGTTTGATTAATAGAGTCTCTAGCTATTTTATGCTGACGTTTACCTCACGTATAGAAAAGGCGAGCCAGAAATGGTTCGCCTTTTTGTATATAGGAAATAGATACATCTTGCTTTTATGATAATGCTTCTATCGCACTAAGGGACATTTATGAGGTAGGCTTTAATTCTCAATTTTGGACTGCTCCGTGCGCATTGGAAACATTATGTAGTAAGAGTACATAAGAAGTTTTATTTATAGAGGGCTTATTTGAGCTAATTTGAGACTTATTAATAAATAATCAAGATTCACATCAGGCTATCCATTATAATTATTTCTCATGTCTTGTAATTGTTTTTCACGCCATTGGTTTAAATTTTCAGTCATAATATAGTTTGTTATCACTATCCATGATGTGAAGATTTATATAATAATTCTTCACGGTAAATCATCATTTTAGGTTGGTGATTATGACTTAAAAGAGCCCTTGATTAGATGAAAAATCAACTTCGTCCACACAAGGGAAATATCCTAAAACCTTATTGATTTAAACGCATAATAAATTGTTCAAGTGGTTGATATTGCATGCTTTTATTGGTTTCATGGTCTTGATGTTTGCATTGCTTTAGCTATTTCATTCATTGAGTTAACTTGCCAGAAATTCTCTAATAATAAAGGAAGCTTTTGTAACCAATTAGGGTGTTCATTAATCGTTCCTGGAATATTAACTTGTTGTGGAATCTCTAATGCATCCTCTATTGGAATGAGTTGAATATGGCTAGGTGACGCAGCTAAGAATTTTTGTACAGCAATACTTAATTCGGTATTCATTTGCGGAGGATGAAGTGGTGGTTTTTTACTCATATCGATAACGTTTAAGTCGTCTAAAGCGGCAATAAGATTTTCTCTTTCACCAGAACGTGCACTTCTGTCTGCTACACCTGCCGCCTCATTAGGATAAAGATCAAGTTGCTGGCGCCACTGCAAATCTATGCCTTGCCACCATCCTGACAATGTTGCAGTGTCGTGAGTAGCAACCGTTACAACTGAATCAACAGGAAAGTTTTCAGGTCGTTTGAAAAGACCTGATTCCCAGCGTTCAAAAAACATTACTTTAAACGATAAAAGACCAGCATTTTGAATGGTGGTACTAAATCCCTCAGGTACGTTACCTAAGTCTTCTCCTATCACAATACACTTATTTCTATGTGACTCTAGAGCAATAATCTGTAAAATATCATCAAACGGAAAACTGATATAAACGCCTTCATCTGCGTTCATTCCAGGCGCTACCCAATACTGACGCATTAATCCTAAAATATGATCAATACGCAAAGCGCCAGCGTATTGCATATTGCTACGCAGCGCTTTCACCAAAGGTTGATAACCTTGTTTCTGTAATTCAACAGGATTAATTGGTGTTAACCCCCAGTTTTGCCCTAGTGGGTTCATCGCATCTGGCGGCGCGCCAATAGACGCTCCTGCTACATACAGTTGCTTATCTGACCAAACATCTACACCTGAACCATCACAACCTACAGCCAAATCAAGATATAAACCAACAGGCATACCTTTAGCTTTTGTAGTTTGAGTTACTTCATATAATTGCTCGTGAGCTACCCACTGTAAGAAGCAAAAATAATCGATGCGAATTTGATGCGTTTGTTTAAATTCTTGCACCTCAGAGCTGGCAGGATCTTGAAAGTTGATTGGCCAATCAGTCCAACCATAAACCGCGTTATCGGTTAAACCAAAATGCTCATTTAAAGCATAAAAGGTTGCAAAGTTAGTTAAATCATCGCCATGTTTTAGTTTGAATTTTTCAAACTGCGAAGACATTAACTTGTAGACGCCTTCTTTGTGATTACAAAAGTCGGTAAACAATAATTCTGTTATTTCATACTTAAGTTTTGCTACAGCAGGGTAGTCTACCCATTGATTCTCTCTAGCTTCTGCAAGGGATTTCTGAAACTCTTGATGATTGAATTTTGCTTGAACTACATCACACAATTCAAAATTTGCTACCTTTGAAACATCAATATACAGAGGATTTAAAAAACTACGACTCGATGGTGAATAGGGACTACGATGTGCTGGGTTTTGTTGATAAAGTGGGTGAAGAGGATTTAACCCTATCGTTGAAGCTTGTTGTTTGGCTGAATATTCAACCAGTGTAAATAAGTCGCTAAAGTCACCCATACCCCAATTGTTGTTACTTCGTAAAGAATATAACTGAGCAGTGTAGCCCCACATTTTTTCTTTAGAAGCCTCTTGTGAGGTGTAACATTTATTGGGTGCAAAAATGAGAGGACAATTAGTTTGTTGATTATCAATGGAAATATTAAGGTTGTAATAGCCTTGGTTTAACATAGGTAGTGGTAATAAATAATGGCAGTAGAGTGTTTCTTTAAGGTACGATTTATCAATCAATTCTAAGTCATTAACATTTATAGAGCCTGAAAGAGTCGTTGTAGGTTCATTGCTGAGTTGATTCTCTATTTCAGAGGTTATTTCCCAATCTAATAACATTACTTCAGTTTTAGCTAAGCTTATTTTTATTGAGTGAGTACTATCTTCAATTTTTTCAATATGTACAGCCGGTAAAATATTCAACCATTTGCTTTGATTTAACTGTGTAATCGCATTATTTAACGACTCATCATCTAAATTAAATCCCATTGCTTTTAATAAAGCTCGCCTTGCAGGATCGTTAGCTATTACATGTTGACCTAATGTACCCGTGTAACTTGGGTGGACCCCTACCAGTGTAGCTAATTGTTCAATAAGACTCATCCGCTTCTCTTTTTTTTGAAATAAAATTACATGTTCGTATTTTCTCAATGAATTGAGTTGTATATTAAAGCTAAGTTTGGTGTTTTTATATACTTAACTTGGTTTTTTTTGCGTAAATGTAATTAAACTACAAAGAGTGTATGGGTACTTAATAATGCCTAATTTGAGAAATTAGAGCTTCACGTTCAATTTTTGGCTTTGTTTATGCAATCTTCACATCATCGTCATAATTTATAGTGATAATGATGAAATAGTGCACATTTTTGGAACAGTTTGATAATGCTTCGCACTAAAATAAAGCACAGGTAAAGTCTAAAAGTGCATCTTAAAGTGTAAGTTTGATAGTACATAATTAATGGAGAATAACAATGTTAACTAAAAAATTTTTTAAAACTAAAGGTGAAGCAGAAGTGACATTTGAATTTAATAGAAGTGATGTAAAGTCTGCTGTATTGGTTGGTGATTTCAACGACTGGCAGGGTGTTGAAATGAAATTTAATAAAAAAACAAAAACTTTTAGAACCAAATTGAGGCTACCAAAAGGTGGTACTTTTCATTTCCGTTATTTGTTAAATGAGCAAGAGTGGGAAAACGATTACCAAGCCGATTCATACCTACCTAATGACTACGGTAGTGAAAACAGTGTAGTCAGTACTGTTTGTTAAAAATAACTTGATGTTAAAGTGAAGGTTTTTTCTTTTATCTTAATATTTTATTTTGTTTAGAAGCGCTTCTATGGTGGCGCTTTATAAAATAATTCTGTGAGAATTAAATCTATAGACACTTTTTTATAAATCCAGGGTTAACCATTAGCTGGCTAAATAATATTTCGTAACAGGATAAGCATGGAAGATCTAAGAATGGAACCAGGAAGAATTTATCCAATAGGTTCTACAGTTGAAGAGTCCGGTGTAAATTTTGCCCTTTTTTCTGCGCATGCAGAAAAAGTTGAGTTGTGCATTTTTGACGAAAATGGCAAACAAGAGTTAATACGTTTTGTATTACCTCAATGCGAACATAATATTTGGCATGGTTTTCTTAGAGGTGCAAAGGCTGGTTTAGTTTACGGCTATCGAGTCTATGGCTTATATAGCCCAGAGTTTGGTCATCGATTTAATCATCACAAATTGTTGTTAGATCCCTATGCCAAAACAGTAAAGGGCAACTTTGAGTGGTCAGAACGCCACTTTGCCTATAACGTGAATGATCCACGAAAAGATTTGTCTTTCGACTCTCGCGATAACGCAGACGTAATGCTTAAAGCCGTTGTGGTTGATTCGTCTGCCCTTATTGCGCCTAGAAATCCTATCGGATGGAAAAATACGGTAATTTATGAAGGTCATGTTAAGGGCTTAACCAAACTAAATCCCAAAGTACCTGAATCATTGCGAGGATCATTTTTAGGAATAAGCCATCCTACAATGATTGCCCATTACCGGGCTATGGGCATTACTACGATTGAATTACTCCCAGTTCAACAATTTATTTCTGAACAATTTTTAAAAGATAAAAATCTCTCTAATTATTGGGGATATAACTCTCTGGCCTTTTTTGTTCCTCACAAAGATTACATCAATCAACATCAAGTGAACGATTTTAAACGTATGGTGGAAGAACTGCATCAAGCGGGCTTTGAAGTCATCATTGATGTTGTTTATAACCACACCTGTGAAGGTAACTGGCTAGGACCAACGCTGAATTTTCGAGGCATAGATAATAAGTCTTACTATCGTTTGAACCCTACAGAACCACGTTATTATATTAATGACACAGGTTGTGGAAATACGCTTAATATTAGCCACCCTCGCGTATTACAAATGGTGATGGATAGTTTGCGCTACTGGGTGCAAATGATGGGGGTCGATGGATTTCGATTTGATTTAGCCACAATACTTGGACGAGAAGTCCAAGGGTTTGATAAAAGTAATGGCTTTTTAGATGCAATATTGCAGGACGCAATTCTCAATAGCGTTAAGGTGATTGCAGAGCCTTGGGATATAGGGCCAGGCGGTTATCAATTAGGTGGATTTCCGCCGCCGTGGTCTGAATGGAATGACCGTTATCGAGATACCATGAGGCGTTTTTGGCGAGGTGATAAAGGCATGTTACCTGAATTTGCTCGCCGAGTTCATGGCTCAAGTGATATTTTCGAACATGATGGGCGACAGCCTTTTGCCAGTATCAATTTTCTGTGTAGCCATGACGGAAATACGCTACATGACTTAGTGAGTTATAAAGAACGTCATAATGAATTAAATGGTGAAAATAACCGTGATGGTCATTCTGACAATTTCTCTCACAACCATGGTGAAGAAGGTGAAACCGATAGCAAAGACATTCTTGAGGTAAGGTTACGTCAAATTAAAAACATGTTAACCACCTTAATGTTATCGCAGGGAGTACCTATGTTACTTGCTGGAGATGAACTAGGGCGCTCTCAAAAAGGCAACAATAATGCGTATTGCCAAGACAATGAGATTAATTGGTTAAATTGGGATGAGAAAGCTTTGTATAGCAACGAACTCAAGCCTTTTTTGGCTAGTTTAACGCAGTTAAGAAAAAGTATCCCAATGTTAGCGCATCATCAATTTATTCATAATGATGATAAAGATTCAGCGGTTAATATTACTTGGTTTAATCAATCAGGGTTTGCGATGCAAAAAGACCATTGGCATTCTCATCATGCCGCAACTATTGGTTACATGTTAAATGAAAACAAACCTTCTCCTCAATTCCTGTTATGTCTTTTTCATGCAGGAGATGAACCGATAGAATTTCAATTACCCGAAATCGAGAATGTCACTCATTGGCAGGTAAGAATTAATACCAATTGGCATATCAACAATGAACAAACGCATAACGAAGTACAGCTGATCCCAGCAGACAGAATCATTACCATGGCGCCGTTTTCAACCTTAGTTTTATTGAATGATGGTAAATAAATTAATTAGTTAGAACATAAAAGGATTGACCTATATATGAGTAATAAAAACACCTTATGTGAAATTACCACATCAGATGATAATGTTTTAATGAATGAACATACATTTGCCGAAGATTTAGCTCGACATTTTCACTTTTCTTTAGGTCGTGACAAAGTACAAGAGTCCCATACTTATCTTTATAACGCACTGGCTATTACCATTCGTGATCGATTAGTTCATCAATGGCGCCAAACACGTGAATCACGAGGGGTACAACGCCGTATAGGTTACATCTCTTTAGAGTTTTTAATGGGAAGAACCCTAAATAATGCCATTTTGAATTTAGACTTAGATGATACCGTTCGTGATGCCCTTAAAGGATATTGTTGTGAATTGGAAGAAGTTGAACAAGAAGAGCATGATGCTGGCTTAGGTAATGGTGGCTTAGGCCGTTTAGCCGCATGTTTTCTAGATAGTTGTGCAAGCTTGTCTTTACCTGTTGTTGGTTATGGTATTCGCTATGAATACGGTATGTTTAATCAAAAAATCAAAAATGGTAATCAAATAGAGCACCCAGATAATTGGTTACGTAATGGTAATTCTTGGGAAATTGCAGCGCCTGAAAAAACGATAAGAGTTAAATTCTTTGGCCATGTAGATATTATTACTAAAAGAAATGGTGTCCAGTACCGACAGTGGAATAACACTCAAGATGTGTTAGCCGTACCTTATGATATGCCAGTCCCAGGTTATCAAAATGGCGTTGTTAACACTTTGAGGTTATGGAAGTCTGAAGCAACGGACGAATTTGATCTTAATGAGTTCAACTCTGGTAGTTATACCGAATCTGTGGCAAGAAAAAACCTCGCAGAACAAATCACTATGGTGCTATACCCCAATGACACTAGTGAAAACGGTAAAGAGCTTCGTCTTCGCCAGCAATACTTTTTATCTTCAGCTTCTTTGCAAGATACCATTAACGGTTATATTGAAATTGTTGGGACTAACTTTGATCAATTTATTGAGCTCAACGGTTTTCAATTAAATGATACTCACCCTAGTATTGCTGTTGCTGAGTTGATGCGTATTTTAATGGATGATTATGCTATTTCTTGGGATGACGCTTGGAACATCACCTCGAAAACAATGGCATATACCAACCATACCTTATTACCAGAGGCATTAGAAAAATGGCCGGTAAAATTGTTTGAAAACTTATTACCTCGGATTTTAGATATTATTTATGAAATAAATGCACGTTTTCTTCAGCAAGTGGCTGTGATGTGGCCGGGGGATTGTCAAAAACAACGGACATTGTCATTAATTGAAGAAGGGCATGAACCACAAGTGAGAATGGCGCATTTAGCGATTGTCGGTAGTTATTCTGTTAATGGTGTTGCTGCGCTTCATACCGAACTTTTGAAAGCTGGGTTATTTAATGATTTTTATCAACTATGGCCAGAAAAATTCAATAATAAAACCAATGGTGTTACTCCTCGTCGTTGGTTGTCTCATTGTAATAAAAGTCTATCTGCGCTTATTTCTTCCAAAATAAAGCAAGATTGGGTATCTGATTTTTCCAATATAGCTTTATTACAAAAATTTGCAGATGAAAAAGCTTTTCAAAAGAAGTGGCGTGAAAGTAAAAAAGAAAATAAAGCCGTGTTAGTTGATTATGTCGAACAAGCTACAGGCGTGAAATTTGACGTTGATATGATGTTTGACGTGCAAGTTAAGCGAATTCATGAATACAAACGTCAATTGCTAAATATCCTACATGTTATTGGTTTATATGATCGTATTCGTAAAGATGAAACAGCTGATATAACACCACGCTGTGTGCTCATTGGTGGTAAGGCTGCTCCTGGCTATGTTATGGCGAAAGAAATTATTAAATTAATTAATAATGTTGCTGACACGATTAATTTAGATAAAAAAGTTTCTAAGTACCTAAAGGTTGCTTTTCTCCCTAACTACAATGTTTCTGCCATGGAAGTTATTTGTCCTGCTACTGACTTATCTGAACAAATATCGACAGCGGGTAAAGAAGCGTCTGGTACCGGAAATATGAAGTTCATGATGAACGGTGCTTTAACCATCGGTACTTTAGATGGTGCAAACATTGAAATTAGAGATGCGGTAGGAGCCGATAACTTTTTTCTTTTTGGCGCTCAAGCTGATCAAGTGTCATCTATTCGAGAAAATTATCAACCCAACGAGATTATTGCTAATTCCGATGTATTATCGTCAGTTATGCACTTGTTAGAAAGTGGTCACTTCAATTTATTTGAACCGGGTATTTTTGATTCAATTATTAATACTATTCGTGATCCCAATGATATGTGGTTAACAGCGTATGATTTTGACAATTATTTTGATGCTCAACGCAGTGTTGATATCGCTTATAAAAACCAAGCACTGTGGACACAAAAGAGTATTTTAAACACTGCGGCCAGTGGTGTATTTTCGAGCGATCATACGATCAGGCAGTATCGAGATGAAATATGGAAGCTTTAGCTTTATTACTTGATTTAGGAAATAGTAAGTAAAAAAGCTGTTTTATTGCGCGTTAGATAAATTTTGCAAAGGAGGCGTTATGCCCAACTATGAAGAAAGAAGAATAAGTAGCTTTACAAAAGAAACTTATGCATTAGTTTTGGCCGGTGGACGAGGATCTCGATTGTTTGAATTAACCGATAGAAGAGCAAAGCCTGCAACTTTTTTTGGTGGTAACTTTAGGATTATAGATTTTCCTTTATCAAATTGTATTAATTCAGGGATTAGACGCGTAGGTATTGCCACTCAATATAAGTCTCATTCACTTATACGCCATGTGAATCGAGGTTGGGGGCACTTCAAAAAAGAGCTAGGTGAATCGATTGAAATATTACCTGCCTCGCAACAAAAAGGTGATTGTTGGTATTTAGGAACGGCAGATGCGGTTTTTCAAAATATCGATATCATCAGGCATGAACTACCTAAATATGTGATGATATTGTCGGGTGACCATGTTTATCGTATGGATTATGGTCCCTTACTCGCTAAACATGTTGCTAATGGTGCGGATATGACGGTTTGTTGTATTGAAGTACCTGTAGAAGAAGCCGCAGGTGCTTTTGGTGTGATGACGGTTGATGAAGATAATCGTGTTTGTCGATTTGATGAAAAACCAGCAAACCCATCAGAAGTTCCTGGAAAGCCAGGTACCACTTTAGCGTCAATGGGCAACTATGTTTTTAATACGGAGTTTTTATTTGAGCAATTAGAAAAAGATGCTGCTCAAGAGGGCTCAAGTGGTGATTTTGGTAATGATATTATTCCTAGAATTATTGAGTCTCATCGAGTATTTGCCTTCCCATTTAAAGACCCTGATAGCGAAAAGCAACCTTACTGGCGTGATGTTGGTACATTAGATTCATTTTGGGAAGCGAATATGGAACTGGTAGAGCCTGAGCCGCAACTCGATATGTATGATGAAAATTGGCCTATTTGGACCTATCAAGAGCAAACTGCGCCCGCTAAGTTTGTGTTTGATGAAGACGGTCGAAGAGGTATGACGATAGATTCTACCGTATCTGGTGGTGTTGTGGTTTCAGGTTCAACGGTGAAACGGACATTATTATTCCCTAAGGTTAGAGTGAATTCGTTCTGCGAAATCACCGAATCAGTTATTTTACCGGCTGCAATTATTAATCGTGGTTGCAAGATAAAAAAAGCTATTATCGATCGAAGTTGTGTTATCCCTGAAGGCATGGAAATCGGTATAAATCATGATGACGATAGAGCTAACGGTTTTAGAGTTACAGACAATGGTGTGGTTTTAGTCACTCGAGATATGATCGCAGCTATAAGTAAATAATCACGACAATTTTAATAGTTTCTAGTTAACGGGTAACTAACTTTTTTGAGTGATTACCTAGTCTTGCCAAATTTAACGCTGCAAGCCTGCTATTAAAAAGTGTTAGCTGATTGAAAGGTATATTAGGAAAAGTAATGAATCACCATGTGAAAAGTTTGCTAGATAATGACGAAGTTTATGCAATTATTAATGCGAAACACCAAGATGTTTTCTCTGTATTAGGTATTCATCAACACCCAACTGAAAACGGGTTAATTGTTCGAGTATTTTTACCAGAAGCGCTCAGCGTAGAAGTAATCGATAGTAAAACCAATAAATCGATAGCAATGCTTAATTGCGTTGATCAAGCAGGAATTTTTGAAGGGAAGTTAGGTAGACGACGAAGTATTTTTAACTATCGTTTACGCGTTTCCTATAAAGGTGATACACACGTTGTTGACGATCCATACCAATATCCTTCCATGATAAATAACGATGACCTTTATCTTTTTTGTGAAGGCACGCATGAAAAAAACTATCAATGGATGGGCGCTCATGAGCTTGAAGTTGACGGTGTAAATGGCATTCACTTTGTTGTATGGGCACCTGACGCTTCGCGTGTCTCTGTCGTAGGGGATTTTAATTTTTGGGATGGACGATGTCATGGAATGCGTAAACACCCTGGAGCGGGTGTCTGGGAAATTTTTATTCCTAATGTACATAGTAATGTCTGTTATAAATATGAGTTAATGAATAAAAGTGGAGAGATTCAACCTTTAAAAGCTGACCCTTACGCTTTTTCAATGCAGCATCCACCTGAGACCGCATCAAAGGTTAGTTCAAAGACAACATATGAGTGGCATGACGATAAATGGATGGAAGCTCGAGTTAAGTCATCTAATGCTTATCATGGTCCCGTTTCTATTTATGAAGTGCATTTAGGCTCATGGAAAAGAAAAGATAAAAATCAGTCGGGTGGAGATGAAGCTTCATCGAGCTATTTAACTTATCGAGAACTTGCGGAACAGTTAATACCATACACAGTGGAAATGGGTTTTACTCATTTACAATTAATGCCTGTGAGTGAATATCCTTTCGATGGTTCTTGGGGGTATCAACCAATAGGTTTATTTGCGCCTACTTCACGTTTTGGTAGTGCTGAAGATTTTAAATACCTTGTTGATTGTTGTCATAAAGCGGGTATCGGTTTATTACTTGATTGGGTTCCAGGGCATTTTCCTACCGATGTGCATGGTACCGGAAAATTTGATGGTTCATGTTTATATGAGCACGAAGATTTACGTAAAGGCTTCCACCCTGACTGGAAAACACTCATTTATAATTATGGGCGTGCAGAAGTTCAAAGTTATTTGATCAGCAATGCTATCTATTGGTTAGATCAATTTCATATTGACGGTTTACGTGTTGATGCTGTTGCCTCAATGCTCTATTTAGATTACAGCAGAGAAGCAGGAGAGTGGCTACCAAATGTACATGGAGGTAGAGAAAACCTAGAAGCGATTGAATTATTACAACAGGTCAATAGCCGTGCTTATTTAAAGTATCCAGGGATCATGATGGTTGCTGAAGAGTCTACCGCATGGCCTGGTGTTTCAAAGCCAGTTGATAGTGGCGGTTTAGGTTTTGGCTTTAAATGGAACATGGGCTGGATGAATGACACCTTAAAATACATGGAGCGTGATCCGATTCATCGTCAACATCATCACAATGAAATAACATTTAGCTTAGTTTACAGTTTTAGTGAAAACTTTGTGTTACCGATTAGTCATGATGAAGTGGTTCATGGTAAAGGCTCACTGCTTAATAAAATGCCTGGTGATGATTGGCAAAAATTCGCGAACTTACGTGCTTATTATGGTTTTATGTGGAGCCACCCCGGTAAAAAGCTACTTTTCATGGGATGTGAATTTGCGCAACGAGATGAGTGGGATCATGATCAAAGCTTAGATTGGCATTTACTTGAATATGAAAATCATAAAGGTATTCAAACCCTAATCAAAGATCTTAATTACACTTATCGTAACGTACCTGCCTTACATGAACTGGATTGTGATGGAAATGGTTTTGAGTGGATTGATTCACAAAACGCGCAACAATCTATTCTGGTTTACTTACGAAAAGGGCAAGCAGGCACAGCACCAGCGTTAGTTATTGTTAACCTTACGCCGACAAGTTATGAAAACTATATTGTAGGTGTGCCATTAGCTGGTTACTTTAGAGAATGTTTAAACACTGACAGTAGAATTTATGGCGGGAGTAATGTTGGCAATAATGGTGGGGTTAGTTCTACACCAATTAATTTTAATACGCAGAGCTCAAACGACAACCTCAATGTTAGCCATCCGCATCAATTATCGTTATCAATTCCACCATTAGCGACTTTAATTTTTGAGTGGCAAAGCACTGAATAAAAGCACGATGCAAAAACGATACAAATAAGTAGCCTATTAAAGATTACGGCAATACTTTTATATAATGTTAAGGATAAATAATGGCTATTAAACAAATTAAAACCCAAGCATTTAACGATCAAAAGCCTGGCACATCGGGTTTACGTAAAAAAGTAACACACTTTCAACAAACGGGTTATTTAGAAAATTTTGTACAAGCCATTTTTAATACCATAGCTCCATGTACAGGTAAAGTTCTGGTGCTAGGAGGCGATGGCCGTTTTTATAATCGTGAAGCGATTCAAATTATCATTAAAATGGCTATAGCGAATGGATTTTCTGAAATTCTAGTAGGTAAGGAAGGAGTTTTATCAACACCTGCGGCTTCTTGTGTTATTCGTAAAAACAAAGCGTGTGGTGGTATTATTTTGTCCGCTAGCCATAATCCTGGCGGTCCTGATGAAGACTTTGGAATAAAGTTTAATGGCGAAAATGGTGGTCCAGCACCTGAAAAACTTACTGAAGCTATTTTTCAACAAACATTATCAATGGAGCAATATCAAACCATTGACTCGGATGATATTGAACTCGACCAACTTGCTACTCTAGCAATATCACAAACGCAAGTCGAAGTTATAGACCCGGTAAAAGATTATGCCGACTTGATGGAATCGATGTTTGATTTTTCTTCAATGAGCAACCTTTTTAAACAAGGTGATTTTCGTATGTGTTTTGATGCTATGCATGCTGTTAATGGCCCTTACGCAAAAGAAATACTCGAAAAAAGGTTAGGTGCGCCTATTGGTACAGTAATAAATGGCGTACCGTTAACTGATTTTGGTGGCGGTCATCCAGATCCAAACTTAGTGCATGCTCACGAACTTGTTGATTTATTAAATGGCGATGATCCACTAGACTTTGGCGCAGCTTCTGATGGCGATGGTGATCGCAATATGGTATTAGGTAAAGCTTTTTATATAAACCCGTGTGATAGTTTGGCAATATTAACGGCTAATGCTGACTGTATTCCTGCCTATTCCTCTGGTATTTCAGGCGTTGCCCGTTCTATGCCAACAAGTAGAGCTGTTGATCGGGTTGCGACAGCAATGAAAATTCCTTGTTATGAAACGCCAACTGGTTGGAAGTTTTTTGGTAACTTATTAGATGCAGGAAAAATTAATTTGTGTGGTGAAGAAAGTTTTGGTACCGGTTCAGATCATGTGAGAGAAAAAGATGGCTTATGGTCGGTATTATTCTGGCTTAATTTAATTGCGGCAAAACAACAGCCGGTTAGTGAAATAGTGAGAAATCATTGGGCTCAGTATGGTCGTGATTATTTTACCCGTCATGATTATGAAGCAGTCGACAGCGCGAATGCCCATACGATGATAAAACAATTAAAAGAGAAACTACCTTCATTAGCAGGCCAAGTAATAGCAGGTGTTAAAATAAAGTCGGCGGTTGACTTTCAATATACTGATCCCGTTGATCATAGTGAAACAACTGCTCAAGGTGTTCGTATATACTTAGATAATGGTGGTCGTATCGTTTTTAGGCTCTCAGGGACAGGTACACAAGGAGCCACGTTAAGAGTTTATCTCGATCGCTATGAAAGCAATCCTGAACAGTTAGAGCAAGATACTCAACAAGCATTGAGCGAATTAATTTCAGTGGCAGAACAATTAGCGGGTATTCAAAAATTTACAGGTCGTGATAAACCAGACGTTATCACTTAACGGTCAATATTTTCTAGAGGTAAAGTTTTTGTATAGCTAATTAAAAGATTTAGGCCGAATGAAAACCGTTAAATTGATAGAATAGTTTGAAAAATAGATAAGGTTTAGAATGAAAATTTTAATGGCAGCAGCTGAAAATGATGCATTACCTCGAGGTAAAGTAGGAGGTATTGGCGATGTGGTAAGAGATATTCCGCGTGCTTTAGCTGACATTGGACAAGAAGTGGATGTGGTGATCCCTGGATATGGTTATTTTTCCACATTAGAGAACGCTCAATATATTACCTCGTTACAAGTGATGTTTGCTGGACAATCTCATGCGCTTGAGGTTTTTAAAATATCAACGGAAGATTTATCCGCTAATTCAAAAGATAATTCAAAAGATAATTCTTCAAAACCTTCAGAAAAAGTAGTCAATCAATGGGTCATAGAGCACCCTTTATTTGCTAGCGGTGGTAAAGGTAAAATTTATTGTGATGATCCTGACAATAGACCTTTTGCTTCTGATGCGAGCAAATTTTCTTTATTTAGTGCCGCAGTTGCTAAAGCAATCATAAGCGATGTGTTTGGGAAAATTGATGTTATTCATTTACATGATTGGCATACCGCAATGATTGCTGTATTACGAGCCTTTGAACCAGAATATCATGCATTACAAGCGATAAAGACCGTCTACACTATTCACAACTTAGCATTACAAGGCATTAGACCGTTTGAAGGTGATGAATCATCATTTAAAGCTTGGTTTCCCTACTTATCATTTGATCATAGTCAGATAAATGATCCTCGTTATCAACATTGTTTTAATCCAATGCGAGCGGGAATAAATTTATCTGACAAAGTCCATTCAGTATCGCCAAATTATGCCAAGGAAATTTTATTGCCTAGTAATTCTGAAGAAGGATATTTTGGTGGTGAAGGTTTAGAGGGGGATTTACAACATGCCACAGAACAAGGAAAGTTGAGAGGTATTTTAAACGGTTGTGAGTATCCTGAAATTGAAGCTAATGCTAAGGCGCAGCTTAGTTTTAAAGAACTCATTAATTTATGTGAAAACGAAGTTGTTAAATGGATTGCAGATAAACCCTTAGTGGATAAAGCCCATTTGATTGCAATGACACGAATAAAACAGCTGGCCGAATTACCAAAAGAACCAATAATAATCACTTCAGTAGGGCGTATCACAGATCAAAAAGTAAGGCTCTTTCAAGAAATAACTGACAATGAAGTTACTGCCTTAGAAGAGTTATTAAGGCTATTAGCTGATGATGGAGTGTTTATTTTATTGGGTAGTGGTAATAATAAATTAGAAGATTTTTTAACAGATATAGCAGCTACTAATAGTAATTTTATTTTCTTGAAAGGTTATTCAGAAGCATTGTCAGCAAATTTGTATAAATCAGGTGATTTGTTCTTAATGCCCAGTTCATTTGAGCCTTGTGGCATTAGCCAGATGTTATCAATGCGAGCAGGTCAACCATGCTTAGCACATCGTGTTGGTGGTTTGACGGATACTATTATTGATAATCAAAATGGCTTTCTGTTTAGTGGAGATAACCCATCGAATCAAGCACAAGCTATGCTGACTTGTTTCAAAAAAATACTAGAAAAGAAAAAACGAGATCTTATCTTTTGGGATGAAATTTCGAGTAACGCACTTAATACAAGGTTTCTATGGGAACATGCAGCGAAAGACTACATTAAATATTTATATCGGAGTTAAAGTATAATTATTATTCCATAGTCTTTCTTATGTTGAGTTGATTTTTACCATAACCAACTCACTTAGGGAGCGATATAGAAAAATACTGCTAATAGTAGTCTTCTTAGAGTAGGTGTAAATTTTTTACGTACTTTGGTGAAAGTATGGCGATTTTGGTAGTAGTAAAGAGTACTTTAATTAACTGGAAACGCTTTTGGTGTAACAAGTAACGCTGTGCTTCCAAGCATCATGTAAGTTATAAATGTTGTACTTACCATCTTCGCTGTTATATTTAGCTACTAGGTGGTCAATGAAACCATCCATAAATACGTCACTAAACTCAACGCTCTTAGCGATAGAGCCTTGACAGTACTCTTGCTCTTTAGCTTTTATATAGTCTGTTACTTTAGCGAAACTAACCCCATGTAAGTAGTTTTTAGAAAATGTTTCAGCCGCTTTCTTTGCTCGATGTAGCTTAACTCTATCTTTAGAACTCATAATCCAACCTATATTTCCTTCTGTTACATTGAGAAGTAACAGTTACATTGGAGTGTAACAATATATAGATTAAGTTGCCATCAATATGAGTTGCATTAAAATGTAACGTTATAAAAGGAAAGTGTGATCAGCACTTTAGCTAGATATCCCCCAATGCACACGTTATCAACTCCCCCTACTTTTAAGAACTCGCTAAAGCTTGATTGATAAGTTTTATACTAGGTCAATATTAATGATATAGCCCAAACCAGAGTGAGGAGGTCATTCTGGCGTCAATGAAGGTTTTGGTTTGTACACTAATTTCGTTGGTACTTTACCGCGGAAAGTGCTTCATCTAGTGCTTTTTTAGAGCGGATTTTCTTCATTGCTTGCCCTGCTTTTATACCCGATTCATAAGCATCTTGCATGGCATCTTCCATCATTTTTTTAACTGCTGGGTCGAGTAACGCCAAGGTTACCGTTAGTCTTTGATCTTTTGACAAACATGATGGCATGTCCTGTATTTTTGCGGTATCTATGTGATGATGGTTGTCTAATGCATACTCAAAAAGCATATCATTAATGCCATCAAAGTCCTCTTTAAGTACAGTGAGTTTATTATAAGTTTCACGTTTTATTGTGATGTTAACTAACTGATTTTTTTGTCGGTATTTAAACTGTTTGAACTGCAGGCGGTATTTATCTATCCCATCTTTGTTCAATATTTTTTTGATACCAGCTAGGCTTTCTTTATAGCTTGAACAGTTTTCTACTGTGTTAAAAAACAACTCAGAAGCTTCAATTGCTGAAGTAGCAGATATAAAATAATCAGAAAATTTGCTACATATGCTTTTATAAATCGCTTTGTTCTTATACTCTTTAAATATCAAACTGTCTTCTTCAGTCACCATGTACTCCCTCAAGACTTTATTTCATTAGAAAAATTTTTCAGTGTGCTTTCATTTCTTTTCAGCGTAATTTCGATGAAACTCACCAAATAATAATATGGTAGTCGAATACCTTTTACAAGTAGTGATATTTTCGATGGAGAACCACCCTACCCTATAAAGGTATTCTGCTACCTTTTATTTGACTTTGACAGTAAAGCACCCTATCCTCTTACTTATCTAAGATAACTATAATTATGTTAGATAAGATGTTAATTTAGACAACAAGTCATAAATACATAAATTCAGAGTAACTTCAGGTAAATAAAATGATTGCATCAAATTTACAGATTTCACTGCCAAGGAAATCTCGTGATAATCTTCATGAGTATTCTGAAATTTTTAACTTATTACCGGCGAACACCCAAAAAGCTTATTTATATGACATGAAGCATTTTTTTACTTGGTGCGATGACGAAAATCTTGAACCCTTAAAAAATGACCTGACCTACAATAAGTCGCTACTAAAATCTTACTTCTCAAAACTCATTGAAAAAGATCTCGCTCGAGCAACCATCGTTAGAAAAAAAGCGCCGCTATCAAAATTTATTGATGTGCTTGAGTGGCCAAACCCATTTAGTAATATTTTGTTTAAAGAGTGGTTAAAATTATTGTTGAAGAAGAAGTCATCATTTCAAGTTCAGGCTCCTGCGTTAACCTCAGAATTGCTAACGGTGATTAATTCAAAGCTAGACGAAAATTGTTTGTTGCAATTACGTGATAAAGTCATGGTTAATATTATGTTCGATGGATTATTACGCGCTAGTGAATTGTGTGATATTCAATGTAACGACATTAGCTTTATCAAAAAGACCATGTTCATCGCAAAAAGTAAAACTGACCAAGAACAGAAAGGACAATATAGAGTGTTAAGCTCTTATACCTTAGGTTTAATCTCTCGTTGGAAAGAAATGTCTCTAACCGTATGTGGGTACTTACTAAGAAGTTTGACTCCTTCAAAAGCAGTCACGCAACGTGGTATGCAATATAGTGCTGTTCTTGAGTCGTTTAAACGTTTATCTGTACTGGTTGAAATAGACAGTGAAGTCTTTACCGGCCATAGTGCAAGAGTTGGTGGTGCAGTAACCTTGGCTGAAAATGGTTGTTCGGTTCTTGATATTCAACGATCTGGTGGTTGGAAAACACCTAACATGCCAGCAAGATACACAGAGCAGACTTCAATTCAAAACCAGGGTATGGGCGCAGTGATCAAAAAGCTCGGCAGATAGCTAATAACAAATATAATTACTAAGGCTGTCGATTTAATCGGTTAATTAGGCGTAGTAAGTGCTAACTAATTTAGGTTTATGTTTGGCAACTTTTATCTCAATAGGATAATAGAGTAAAGGGATTAGCTTAGATAAATTTTATCGGCAATTTATCAAGTCGCTTAATAAGTCTGAATTGTTTGTTTGCTATTATCTAAGCATAAAACGAAAAGATTAAGTCATCGAAAATAAGCTAGCGTTAACTTTTCTGATTGTTTATCTAGCAACACTACAACAAAGATGTTGTGCGTCTAAATTTTATTTTATAAACGCTCTTCTATGCTAAGACACCAACAAGAGATAAGTGTGAATCAATCATTTCTTTGTTGTTAGGGTCAAAGGCACAGGTGTCTTTTTTTGTTTTGTTATTAACTGGAGACAACGCACTGTGTTTTGGTTTAGCTTTATTTTCTTGGCCAAATAAAATAAATGGGATAGTTGCGTTGTGTCGAGTGCGTACTTTGTTACCATCTCTGATAAGATTGAACTCAATTGTCGGTAATAATCGAAACTCTTTAAGTTTTTGTATTGTGTGATAACGACCACTATTGATATCGTTAATCACCGTATCTAATTGTACAAGCCAATCAACTTGATCGAAGTCTATCGGCGGCTTGCTTTTTAGTTTTTCAACATGTTCCACCGCTTCTTTTAGCGTATAAGATTTTGGAACAGGTCGTGATGCCCAGTTAAACCAGACATTATTCACATGCTCTGACTTAATTTGTATTTTACGATAAAGCTGCTCTGTCATGATGCCTGGAAATGCTCGATGGATAAACTCGTGACGCTGATGTTTATCTCTATTCTTTCTCACTGTGGTAGCTATATCATCCTTAATTTTATTAATAGTCTCTACCAGCACTAAAAGTTCTTCATGATCTTCCATGACAGTAACAAAACCAGGTAACCGGTGAACAAACATAGTTGAGTTTTTAACTGGTGCATAAAAGTCTTTCCATGAGTTGAGCACTTTATGTAATTGTGTCCAATGCGCAAGAAGCTTAACGTCTAAATTTTTAACACCATCGATAATGCAGTTTTTTTCTTCTTCTTTAGTAATACGCTCAATTTCGTAGCCGATAAAATAAGGCTTTTGCTTGGCTACGGAATCAATGAGTGAATTTAATTTATTGAACAAGGAAGTCATCAATGCATTAACTATCTTTAAATCCTTCTCATCTTCTGGTGCAAATTTAAGGGAAGTATTCATATTTCCTACTCGTTGAATATATCTAACAGTCAGCTTAAATATTATATTCAGTTATGCAGTCAAGTAAAGCAAATAGTGTGTCTACCTTCCACTATAGTTATTAAAATAATAAGCTCACTGAAACACGGAGCCCGTGAAAATTAAGAGCGTAGAATTAGAAAGCAACAAGGTTATTAAGAAACAAAAATTTATATAAGTTAGCATGCGTTTTACTTAAATACTTAGCTGGCTAATCTGTATGATATGAACAAATTTACGAGCAACAAGCGCCGGGCTTTCGTATCGCTTAACTTGGTAGGTAGACACACTGATGTTTTTTGCCAAATTAGTTCCATCAATTTAATTATCTGGCTGAGAGTAATAATGACTCTGCTATGAAGTAAAAAGAGGCTCTATTGAATAGTGAAGCTATATCACTGATTTTGATATGTTTGCTCTAAACTTTCTTGATAAAGATAAGAGCAATGCTAATGACTTACTCTGATATTATTTGAGGTATAGCTATAGATTTTCGATCTGTTGAAGTGAAAATTAAACTACAATTCTAGTTCTGCTTCAATTAGCAGTTTAATTGTTTTTATTGTTTCTTCTGGTACTACTTCCCCACGAAAAATCAAAGTTTTTAAATGTTTTTGTAAATTCTTTAATTCATCAAACGAAGGCAATCGACTTTTGGTTGATACTTCATTTAGGGTAATTAAAGCATCGTCCTCATTGAGATCTACCGGATGCTTGGCTATTTTTTTAATTTCTTCTTTCTTTTTCCAGCTATAAAGAAATTCTATAGCGACAATCTTGTTTCCTTTTTTATGATAGGTAAAGCCTACGTTCCCTGACTTTTCATCAATAATAAAACCAATATCAGGATCAATATTATTAATTTCTTCAATGGCAGGTTTGATGATACGTTTTATTAAGATGCCAACTTCTTTATAACTTTTTTTAGTTAACTCACCTTTTTCATTGAGTAGGCCAAAAAAAGCGTGTAACTCTTCAATTTTTTGAGGATGTAACTTTGTTGTTTCCCCCTTAAAGCGACAAAGAATTGTATATAAACGTTTTGAGTGCTCACTTTTTAGTGTTCTAAATTGCTTTTGCGGTATTTGACTATGCCCTTGAGAAACCCCCAAATACTCGTCCATTAACATTTCATTAGGTGCAATGGTTAGGGTTCCACCTTTATAAGAAATTTCTTTGAATAAGGGATTAAATTTAAATTGACCGTTTTCGCTGTCTTTAATTCCTATTGATTTACCTGCTAAACGCGCTGAAGGTTTATATAAGGTGGTATACAAGGCTTTATTAGATACATCAAACCATTCAGACAAAATTTGGGTGCTAAATTTATAAACAGGAGAGCGGCCAGTACTTGTCGCATACTCATCCCATTGCTCTTTATGAATTGAGTTTAATAATAGCGCGAAAATATCAGCTTCAACTGGAGACAATGCTATTTGAGAGAAAACAAGTTTATGGGACTTTTTGAAAAAGTCTTGATTTATTTTTTCTATATTATTTATTTCAGACATGCTGCGTTTGACTCAATCTATTTTTGGCCCAACAAATCCTTCAATCGGCATAAGAGGCTGTCTTTTTTCTTAGCATACCATAAGAAACTGTCATTACCAGCATAAGATCACGTCTTATTTAACATAAGAAGGTGTCATATAAACTTTAAAGAGTTAATTTAGGCATAAGGTGATGTCATAGAGTCATATTCCTCTGCAGCCTAAGGCATAAGAAGGTGTAATTTATAAAGCCGATAGCAGTATTTTGTTCATTGTTCGAGTGATCCCTTCACAGTAATTGCCAGCTTGTCTTCCTCTTTTACTTACTAATAAAACGTCATAATTACTCCAGAAGCCCTACTATAGATACAAAAGACCCACAATAATCATAACAAAACGTCATTTAAAGCATTTCAATGTGTCATTAGCTATGATTAAGTGCTAATAAAACATCATAAAGTTTCTTATCTGCATAATAGAACATCATAATCAGCTTATTTAGCATAATATATAGTCATAGTTACGCCAATAAGTGGCACTTTAGCATTATAAATTGTCATAGATAAAAGCTGACGAGTATACTTAAATGATCTCATTCAAAATTTTAAAAAACATGCTGCTTACTTAATACCTAATTTGTGTTCATTCTTTAACCTATCTAAAAAACAACAAGACAAATAAATGTTTTACCATTATAAAGCGTCATAGAAATCATAATAAAGTGTCATCGTAGGCATGTAGATACGTCATTAATAGCCTGTCTTTACCAATAATAAGTCATAATTTATTAGTTAAAGCATAATAAAGTGTCATTTTTTATGTTTTATCCAAGGTTCTTCACTGATCTAAATCTTCAAAAAGAGATTTATTTCATGATAAAGTATATTCAGTCTGTTTAAAGATGATGTGTTTCTATAGTTTTGACTTAGATTAAACGCTGGAACAGCTCTAGGAAGAAGCTTTCACTGTTAAAAAAGATCTTTTCCACAATTAAACTATTTATGCATAAGAAAGTGTCATTTTTAACGAATGAAAGAGTCATAATTAGCATAATAAAACGTTGGAGTAGGCGTAATAAAACGTCGACTCTAGCATAATAATAAGTAATTGATCACATAAGAAAGTGTCATAGACTTATCTGTAAGTCTTTGTTAGGGAAAGATTAATAGGATCCTATATACTTTATATATCTTAGAGATCTTAAAGATCAATAGATATTATTATAGAAGTGTGGATATGTGGATAACATGGTAATAGTAAGGTTTTTTTATGTTTTACTAAATTATTCAAAGTTAGGCTAGAGATAGATCAGCATCATTCAACTTTGATCCGACTATTAGTTCGCGCTATCGTTTATCTATAAAAGATCTTTGTTGGCTGTAAGATCTAGTAGTTAGTTTATATTAATAGTTTTCTCTAATTAATTTCCTAACAAACATAAGTAAAGATTGTTTATCTTTATTATAAAAAAAACATCTGATTATTATTTCTCAAGTTATATGCCCTACCCTGCAATCTAATAAGCGCTATACAATTGAAAATATTAAATACTATTGAGTTAGATCTATTCAATCATATTAGTTATTAAATGCTTCTTTATTACCTTAGAGCTCTTAACTTGTTAAATTTGCTTCTTTAAACAGCTTTATTACCCTTTTATGACAAAACATACTCATTACCCTTTCTTTTGAGATTAAAAGCTTTAATAGTCTCTACAGCAGCTTTAATAGCACGATCCTAATAAGTTCAACCTAATGATCCATATAAAGATCACTTAACCTGTACGTTAAATTGCTTATTAAGTACCTTACAACCCTAGGTAATTTCCTGTTGAAACCTTTTAAATATAGCTGTACTGGTCTTAGAGTAATTATATGTACCTTTACAAGTATGGTTATCATAGTGATCTTACCCACTAACCCGGTCGACGTTAAGTTCAAGATAGCTTTCTGAAAATTGAGATTTAATAAATGATGTTGAAATTCTCGTTATGTAGCTAGTAACAACTACGTATGATAAATCCTTTTCTGCTCTAACGCAGCAACAGGTGTTCCACCTGCAACTCTCCTAGGTAAAGAGCAACAAGCGGTGTTATTTTTTTATCGTACTAAACAAGGCGGAATCAAAGATATAGCAGCGCGAATCAAGCTATTACAGGGTTTACTGTCTGAATTTGGCATCATCATGCCAAAAGGGCGTTATCCTGCACAAAAAGCTAATGGTTGTATTCTCGAAGATGAAGAAAATTGCTTATGTTTCTTTCATAGAGAATTACTTTATGACTGACTTCCCATACTTTGCTAGACACTAAATAAGTTACATTCTAACTTCAGCTAGAGGTGTTTATGAGCAATGGAAAAAGGGTATAGCAAAATTTAAATTGAAGCAGTTAAACATTCCACTGAACGTGGTTACTCCGTTGCTTAAGTATCAGAACGTTCGATCAAGTAGAAATAGCCATAGATTGTAAGTGAGTGTTTACTTTCTTTGTGGGGTTATGAGCAATAACTGTTTTGACTAACAAACAGTATATTTACTTTTAGCAAAGCAAAAAATCAAGCGATTAATCTTTTCTTAATCGCTTGATTGGCTTTTATTTCACTAAAACTGTGGATTAGATTAACTAGTTACTTGAAAACTCTCTGGTACGCTTAGCAATAAGTTCAGCTATTTCATCCACTAAGGATTCTCTAAGCGGATCAGGCAATTTGGCCAGTTTTAAAGTACAAGTACCTTTACTATCATTTGCTTTACTTAAGGTAATTTTACTCTTGCCATTACTCCAAAGCGACTGTGCCTTGTTTTCAGTTGTCTTAGAGACAGGTACTGAGCTGCTTAGCATCCCTTCTGTTAGCTTAACTAACTCTGTTGTTATTCTCGCTATATTACGTTCATATTTTAGCAAACTTTCTTTTGCTGTTAATAACTGCGAGGTTATTGCAGTATGCTCATCTTTAGGTAAGGATTTAGCAATTTTATATAAACGTTTAATGTGGCTGTCAGTTATCTTGTAAATATCAGGAAAGGCATCAAGCCATTCTTTGGGAATATCCACAACGCGTTTTAACTCACTAACGAGTGAAGGAGAAACTTGCTCTAAAGTGGCCAATTCTTTTTGTTCAATGCCCTCTTCTCCCTGAGTTAATTTATGATACCTAAAGCCAGTTTCAACAGAGCTTAATTCCTTTTGCTTCTTTGCCGTTCCTGAAATAAACATGGCATCAACGGGGGACAGCACATACGTTGGATCTAACGGTATATAAACTTTATATGGCTTTCTTTTGTTTGCCTCAACACTATTATTAAATAGTATTCGCGCCATTCTACGACGGGAGCCATCGAGAACATTAATGGCTGTTGTCAAAGAGCCATATCCAAGTCCTGGGTGAACCTGAGCAATATCGTTATGAAAATCTTCTAATAAGTCAGCTAGATTAAATTCATTTAACCACTCCTGTAGTCTTCCATTTTCAAAAGGTACTTTGGTGATGCTTTCTATTTTATCTGCTGGTACTTCAATTTTGACAAAACTAACCTCTGTACCATCTTGCATTGTTAGAGAAATTTTCTCTTGATCGCTGGCTAAACTACTGGTGTTTTTCTTGATTAATAGCGCATTTTTTTTCACTTGGTCGTCAAGCTTAGTATTGGTATCAAACAATTCTTTTTTAAGACGTGCAATCGACTCTGTTGATTCCGTATCAACTTTACTTGTATTTACACTGGCAGTTAAAGGAGGAAATATTTGATTAAGCTCTGCGCCATATTCACTTAAAAAATCAGTCTCAGATGTTTTTACTTTTTCACCACGAGTCGCCTTTGCCAATATAGTCATTAGCTTAGTGGCTTCTTTGTTATTAAAGTCAGTATCTTGGTGTTGAAGGATTGATTCTATGGCCTGATCTTTAGAGTGGCTGTCTAGAATATGAAAAAACCGTGCAATTGCCTTAGACATTACTCTTCTCCTACCTTAAGGTCATCATATCTTTCCATATACCTCAGTAACTGCTCAGCAACAGAGTTCCAGTCATTAATTATATGAGAGCGTTGTGGTGTGCCAGCATCGTCATTGGTGGAATAATCAAACATAGTTCTGAACTGTTGCGATGCGTTTAAGTACCCTTCCCTTTCTATTATTTCAGGCAATAACATCTCTTGGAATACCTTGCTGTACCGTCTTTTTACTGTTTTTGCTGATACTCTTCTTTCGTTAAACATCCCCGGTAATGCTCTTATTGCTTTAACGCCTGGGTAATCAAGTTCTTCTTTTAATATGTTAACTTTATGAGCAAGCTCTTTTACATATGCCAAGGTTGGCTCTGAATCCATCGGCTTAGTTGCTGCTGGTATAATAATGCCGTCAGCACAATAAATACCTGATTGAACACTTAAATTATTGTGCGGAGGTGAATCGATCAAAATTATATCGTATGAATTTTTTAGTGGTGCGATCACTTTTTCATTAAGGAGTTTAAGACAGTCATATTCAGTCTCAGGCGAAAAATACTTCTTATTTAAGAATCGCTCTAAGCGCGTGTCACTGGGTAGCGCTGGTATATAGTCGATATTGGCAACATGAGACTTTCTAACTACCGATGTTTTTAACCATTCAAGGTGATCCATACCTTTTGGTGCCACTGCAAACCCCGAGACAACTTGCCCAAGTGTTGGTGTGGTATCTTGGTTAATAACGCGTCCATCAAAGTACTCATGTACTTGTCCTTGAGGGTCGGTATCAACCACTAAAATTCTAGGTCTTTGAAAACTATAAAGCGCTAAGGCAATTGCCAAATAAACAGAGGCAGTGGTTTTACCCGTGCCGCCCTTTAAGTTAGTAAGTAGCCAGACATAAGCTTCAGACATGGTGAACTTTTGCGGAATATTTGCATGGTACTTGGTGTTCATTCCGAGTAATGCATCATAGATAAGGTGAATTTCTTCTAAAGTGAAATAGACATGATTATTCGTGCCCTTTTCACCTAAAGTCGTGCCAATAGACTCTTCAATCTTCTTGATATGATTTTTAACTGTTGTGCATGCTTTTTTACTTAGCACACCATCAAGTAACTGCTCCATTAATTCTTTAGAGCGATCATACTTTCGAAACTCCTTGGCTTCGCCAAATTCAGCATCTTCTTTATTCGAATTAAGTACTTTTAAAGCCACGTCTGATAGGGCATCTAGATCTACAGTTTCAACAGTCATCATTATCCTTCAATTATCCCGGAGTTATATTTGTCCATAGTATATGTATTTTGTACTTATAACAATATTTTTCAATAAAGTCATAAAACATCACTTAGGTGTAATTTTTTATGGTCGGGTGTAAAATATATTGACCTGGTCATAAATATTCTACTTTTAGCACTAGTTTTAGGGAATTATTTACTGTTTTAACACAGGCTTGTTGATAAAGGCCTCTATATAGCTAAATTTTGCTACTTTTCTTTATTGTCACATTGTTGGGTTGCTATGTTGTTTTATGCGGCTTATTTCTCTTCTGTGGAGGTGGAAAAAACGCGATTTTTTATTTATCAGCAATATATTTAGATCTTTTATGATGCTTTTCACGCTTCAGTTGAATTTTACAGATTACTTTACCGCGACTTATTTGAAATTTAGACAAGGTAGAGTATGTGATGTAAAACCCTTTGCTAGCATAATATTGAACGAATACTGATCTAGTACTGATCAAATACTGAGATATCACCTCACCATAAATACATATGCCCTACCCTGCTGGTTTCAATAATATTCTCGGTGATATCAATTATTTTTTATTTTGTCTGTTCAAGGTAACTTTCTCTTCAGCCGTCAGGTTTGTTCTTAAATAAAAAATGTTAGTGCTTAACCCGGGCAATACTGCTTCGCCCTGCCCTATTACTTTTAATATTTTGTTATCTATTAATAGTCACTTCTAAGTTAGAATCGAGCAAACTTGCCAAACAGTTTTTATCAGTTCTAAGTTAGAATTGAGCAAACTTTCTAAATAGTTTTTGTCAGTTCTAAGTTAGAATCGAGCAAACTTCCTAAATAGTTTTTGTCAGTTCTAAGTTAGAATCAAGTAATCTTTCCAAATAGTTTTTGTCACTTCTAAGTTAGAACTTATAAAAGGTTACCAAGGAATTTACCGCACAAAGCGGCTCAGAATTAGTCTTTTCAACCTCGGTTAAATTTTCTATTTTAGGAAAAGGAAAAGGAAAAATAGTTCGACTTCAGCAAGGGAGTACTAAAGCAATCATTTTAGAAAACTCTGCTGTTGCCGGAGGTTTAGCCTTTTTTATCTCAATACTTTCTTTACTCACCTATCACAGATCTCATAAAAAAGTATGAGATTCTTATGTTGATAGGTTTCCTATTATTATAAACACATATATTTCAGTATTTTGCATTGTTATGAATAATACAAATGTCGGATTGTTGTACTTGATGCAGATCTATAATCTAGTGGGTAATGTAACCAAAAGCGATTATCTCATGCGTATTTGTAAACTATCTGAGCAAACATATAAATTAACATTTCTTAAAGCTGTTTCCTTAATAGCGTTTTTCATAGCTTCAAGTGCGCCTAGTTATGCAATGGATTTATCAAGCCAGTCTGACTTGGTTGATTCAGGTTTAAGTGCATCATTACTTGGTCATACAGCAAATAGATCACTTATCAGTCAAATTGGTAATCACAATAAAGTAACGGTTAATCAAAATGGCAATAACCTAGCCATTATTACAGAAGTTGGTAATTTCAATATTGTAAATATTCAACAAGATGGTGTTGGCAACAGTGCCGTAGTGACACAAATTGGTAATGGTAATGATATCGAAGTTATTCAAAAAGGCTCTTTTAATAATGCCATTGCAACACAAGAAGGTGGTGCAGGTTATAAAATTGAACAAATTGGCGACAATATGAATGTAGTTGTTACGCAGTTTGTTTATTAAATGGCAAAGCCAATTAAGCTGTTGAATATACTTTTAATCACCTCATTATGTTCATTGTCAGCGAAATTGACGTTGGCTGAAGAAAATCATCAAACAGCTAAAAAAACAAAGAAAATGATCGTATTGCCACCATTAAAAGAAGATGCCACTCAAGATAATGAAATTGTGTTAAGTGGCATTGTACTCGATAGAACAATCTCACGTTTTGGCAAAGAGTTTGTTCGTCAATTTAACCTGTCATGGCAAGACGTGCCAGAAACAGCGGGGGTGAACTTAGTGATAAAAGAAACCAAATTACCCCGCTCAGGAACTCGGTTAGTTATAGAAGTTAACGGACGGCTTATCTACCAAACGTATTTTGGTATGAGACAAAAGCCAGTGAAGGATGTTGTAAAACAGGCTATCTATTACGCCATCGAAGGTGTAGCAAGAATAAATGTTGATGTTAGTGGGCCTGATTTGGCAGAGAGCGGTTATTAGGGGAGTATTATGAGAAAGATAACAATTATAATAAGTATCATATTAGTGAGTACTACATCACTTGCCAGTCAAATAGTTTACCGGCCAATTAATCCAACGTTTGGCGGTAATCCAATGAATGCCAGTATGTTAATGAGTAAGGCGCAAGCACAAAATAAACACAAAGAAAAACGTCCAGAAAAGACATATGCCGATAAGTTTCGTGAATCGCTAGAACGCTCAGTAATGAATAAACTCATTCGTCAGGTAACCGATTATGCAAACGGTGAACTTGATGACGATGGCAATCCTGTTTTCCTAGAAGATCAGTTGTTTTCCAGTGGTGATTATATTATTGAAGTGCTTATTTCTAACCCTGATACCTTAACAGTGCAGTTAACCAATTCGGTTTCAGGTGAAGTGACTATTATTGAAGTTCCTAGATTTGGATAATGATTATGTTAAATAAAGCGGTATTAACGAGTTGGCTCATGGTGTTATCACTTCTTTCAGGTTGTGCCAGCATTAATCCTTTTCCCAAGGAGCAGCTTGCGACGGTAGGGCATGTGGCAGCGACACACCAAGAGTTAATGGATTTACCCGAGCCAGTTGGCGCTATTCCTGTTTCTGTTTATTCATTTAGAGATCAAACCGGTCAATATAAGCCATCAGAGTTAACCAGTTCATTCTCCACAGCCGTAACACAAGGTGCAACGTCAATTTTAATGCAAGCACTTGATGATTCTTCTTGGTTTGTCCCTGTAGAGAGAGAGGGACTGCAAAATGTGTTAACAGAGCGGAAAATAATACGAGCGGGTAATGATGCATTTAATAAGCGAAATAGAGGCAAACAAATAGAGGACATTCCACCGTTAACAAGTTCAAAAATAATACTCGAAGGCGGTATTATTAGTTATGACAGTAATATTCGTACTGGTGGTAGTGGTTTAGGCTATTACGGGATTTCAGCGTCTGAAGAATATCGAGAAGATCAAATCTCTGTTTATCTACGGGCTGTCGATGTCCGTTCAGGACGTGTTTTAACGTCGGTTAATACTACTAAGAAAATCTTATCACAAGAGATGCGTGCTGGTGTCTTTAGGTTTGTCAGCTTTAAAGAGCTACTTGAAGCAGAAATCGGCTTTAGCACTAACGAACCTATGCATATTTGTGTTTTACAAGCGATAGAGAAATCAGTAGTAGAGTTGGTGAAAAAAGGCATAGAAAAGAATATATGGCGATCAGCTGACCAGACGTAAGCTCAACATAGTGCGGTGCCAAATTTAGCTAATGGGTTTTATTTGAATTTGCTAAAAGCACACTATTGCGGCAGTACACCACAATTATAATAACGGGGTATAGGGCAAGTAATTAGCGGTTATCAGTTTAAGTTATTGAGGGCGATAGTTTAAACTTTTTGGTGAGCACATTGTGCTCACTTTTTTTTGTTTAAAATTTCGTATGAAACTAACTCTATCTAGGTAAAGCTATTTTGATGTATTAAATAATCAACAGGGCAGTGGGCTAGGGTACTATTTGAGACTTATCTATGGGGCTGTCAGGGCTATTTCAATGAATTATCAAGGGATTGATACTATACCAATCACTTCAGAGGTGTATAAAAATAGGTATTCGTTGATCGAGCTATATCTATTAATTCTTTGCTGCGCAGATAATCAATATTTATAAAATACAAAAATCTGTCTTGAGGGTGAACCATGATATGCCAATCACTCCTACTCAAGGAGTGGCTTTATCTTCAGGCAGATTATCTCAACGTACAACAACTTCTACACTGGCTTTCTAAGTGGCCATGGTGTCTTCATGTGATTCTAGTAGATTTATAGCAGCCAAAAAAAGAACTCAGCCAAGCTGAGTTCTAAATATAGTATGTCTACTTAGTTTTATATTATTTAAGTGATTGTTTTCTTATAATAAATCCAATCGATGAAAGCAATAAAAAAAGAGAGGAAGGCTCTGGTATGTTAGTACGAGTTAATTCAATATCACTTAATTGAAAACTGCTTTTATCTCGACGGTCTACCCGTACATAGTCACCGTTAATGTTTTGTGCTTGTAACTTAAAACCGAGTTGTATTGTATCTGAGCTTAGCGTAGAAAAATCGTATTGAGATAAGTCGAGCGTAATGTTGCTTAATTCAGTCATAGTTTCTTCTTGT
>Ga0105348_1000382_pt1 | contig 33005 bp, 21 predicted proteins | sample EN8Hudsemesocosm_2_FD_83504 | JGI IMG/M metagenome (GOLD analysis project Ga0105348, IMG submission 83504) | Methane-oxidizing microbial communities from mesocosms in the Hudson Canyon - EN8C Hudson Canyon | ecosystem: Environmental > Aquatic > Marine > Cold seeps | place: Hudson Canyon... | reverse complement strand
CTTTGAAATGGAAAACACCATAAGTACCTGTTACATCGGTAGTGGTTACCTGCGTACCATCTTGGTCGTCATTGCTGAGTACATTACCTGCAGTCGCTGTTGCCGATTGGTCTTCTACTGCGGCATTTACATCATCTGTAGCGTCAACTACAGTATCAACAGAATAAGCATGCGCAACGCTTACGGTACTGGTATCACCTGTGCTGCTTGTGCCAGTCACTTCAGCTTTTATTGAAGTGTCTGCCGATAAATCACTACCATTTACTAAGATATCAAAAGTACCACCATTCACTTTACCTGAATAACTTTGACCATTAACGCTCAATGACACTAAATCTCCATCATGAACATCACCACTAACTTTACCGGTAACATGTACCTGCTGACCTGCTTCTAAACTGTTAACAGTGTTGTCAGTCGTGAGGTCATTTATTGAAATAGTCGCGGTGGCTGGTACATGCTGAGCTAAAGCCGCTGGTACTTGATGCGGCACCGCCACAGGATTTAAAGTAGGCGCTAATGTCGGGGCTATACTTGGCACATTAACGATAATCGCCGGAGGAACATCAGTTTGACCATGCACAGTTGCGACTATTTCATGGGCGGAGCCATCAACAGAGTGCACAACAAAACGCTCAACTAAGCTTTCACCATCTCCTAAGTTTTGGATTTTGCTATTATCAATATTATATGTCCAAAGTCCCTTATCATTAATCATGAGATTACCAATAGTGGGCTGACCATTAACATCGACAGATAAGCTTTCTTTTTGAAAGCTATTATCTAGATTATCAACATCAGCGCTAGCCAAAGTACCTTGGGTATACAAATAATTTCCTGCGCCATGTATAAGGTTATCTTCTGTTAAATCTGCCGTTGAATCACCGGTAATGACTGCCGCGTCATTGGTACCAACAATATTTACCGCGATGTTAGCTGTCGTCTGATTACCTGCACCATCGGTAATTGAGTACGGCACAGTGTCGGTCACATGATCGTTAACATTAAGTTGCTGTACTTTGCTGTTATCTAACTCATAAGTGTAACTACCATCAGCTTTGAAATGAAAAACCCCGTAGGTCCCTGTCACATCGGTAGTGGTCACTTGTGTGCCATCTTGGTCGTCATTAGTTAAAACATTACCTGATGTTGCGTTCGCAGCTTGATCTTCAATAGCCGTATTCGTATCATCTGTGGCATTGACTTGTGTATCTATTTTATAAGTTTGTCCGTCCGAAGCCGTTAGGGTGCGGCCATCAATATTTTTTACCGTAACTTGTGCTTGAACATTATTATCTGCTGATAAATCACTCCCCATCACCGCAATAGCAAAAGTGCTGCCACTGACTTGTCCGCTATAAGTATGACCATTGACTGTTAAGATAATCACATCTCCGTCAATTACATCGCCACCAACATGCCCTGTAATGTAGACATTAGCCTTAGCCTCTAATGCGTTAACAATATTATCTTTAGTTATGGCATCAATGGTAATCGCCGCAGCCAATGGGACTTCTTGATGCATAGGCTGAGGGATTTTATCTGGAACCGCGGTAGGAATAGCATTCGGGATTGCTTGAGGAACCTGATAAGGCACTTTCCCTGGTGTTAACTGTGGTGGCAATGTTGGGTCGGGTGTTTGCTGCACTACTTTATCTGGTACTTGTCCCGGCGTTAACTGTGGTGGCAATGTTGGGTCGGGTGTTTGCTGCACTACTTTATCTGGCACTTGCCCCGGCGTTAACTGTGGTGGCAATGTTGGGTCAGGTGTTTGCTGCACGACTTTATCTGGTACTTGCCCCTGCGTTAACTGTGGTGGCAATGTTGGGTCGGGCGTTTGCTGTACTACTTTATCTGGTACTTGCCCCGGCGTTAACTGTGGTGGCAATGTTAGGTCGGGCGTTTGCTGTACGACTTTATCTGGTAATTGCCCCGGCGTTAGTTGCGGCGAAAGTTGCGGAATGTGCTGAGCAGTGCCTGTTGGCGTAATATTACCATCAGGAGTATTTGTGTTATGGGGTACGGTAAATGTGCCATTAAAGTCAGGTGTATCTGGTACTTTACTCTTTGATGTCGCTATCAAACCGCCAGTAATGATGCCACCTTTGATACCATTGGTTATATCAAAAGTGATTGCTACAGGCGTAGTTACTCCACCGCCTTTACCTATACGCTGACCTGCTTGTGCTATCTCTGCTGATTCACTTTCAACTTCTAATGTATCAGTATTGGCAACTTCAGCTACTTCAACAGGATCAACTTGTTGCGGAGCTTCTTGAGGATTTAATTGTTCTAATATTATTTCGTCAGAAACACCTGATTCACTAGCAACTTGTGCTTCATCTGATGAAGTTTCTTGTTGCGCCATACTAGCGACACTTTTATCGGCGACAATATCCGCATTTTCTGTTTGCAGACTAGTTTTAGCTGTTCTAAATTCTTTTGCTTTTAGCTTAGCCGCTTCTTGCTCAAGCGCGGTTAACTTATCAAGCTGCTTTTGCTTATCTGTCGTTATTTTATTTTTTTGGACTGTGTTTTTTTTATCGCTACTTTTATGCATCGTAGACGTTTGTTGCAACTTGCCTGGTGATTTTTTAGCGTCATCATTTTTCATAGCATTGTCCTAGTTATCTTTCGCCAAAGGCACTACTGATATTGGTAAATACCGGTTTCCATAAGTATTGAAATACGGTTTTGTTACCCGTCACAATATCCGCTTCACCTGTCATACCGGGGATCAAATCAAAACGACCTGGCGCATCTCCAAAGTAAGGTTTATCGATAGAGACTTGTACTTTATAAAATACGCCACCACGTTCATCTGCATCTGTCGTCGGGGAAATCTTCTTAACAACGCCATCGAGTGCGCCATAGCGACTATAGTCAAAAGCGTCAATTTTAATGCGCACCTTTTGACCAATATTAACAAAACCAATATCTCGTGGAGATAACTTGGCTTCAATCAATGCAGTAGCTGTCGTTGGCACTATCACTGCGACAGTTCCGCCCGGAGCAATTACACTTCCCTCGGAGCTACTTGGCAATGATTGAATGATGCCATCAACGGGAGATGCAATTGTGCTTTGCATAACATCTGAATCTGATGATTTAAGCCTCGCTTGCACAATGAGTAGTTCTCCTTGTTTTTCAACAACACTTTGCTGAACTTCTTTGGTTATCGTCGCTTTCTTTTGCTGTAGCTGTTTATCTAAATTCACCAAATCACTTTTCAGCACCTTTTCTTTACCTTGCATCACGGTAAGTTCACGTTGTTAAGCATCCAGTTTCTGTTCTGACTCAAGTAATTGCACTTGCGACACACCACCACTTTTAGCCAAGGTACTCATCATATTAACTGTTTTTTTAGAAGCCTTTATTTGATGCTCTAAGGTAGGAAGTTCACTTACAATGGCATCCAATTGAGCTTGGCTTTTATTGAGCTCCGCATCAGATAAGTCTTTAATTGCATCACGTTCGCTCGTCATGCCTAATAAAGCTTGACGTTGCTGCACCACCAAACTGGGGAAGTCGGTTGTAAAAGAACTAAAGTCTGCAGTTCTTTGCTCCATGAAGGCCTCTAATCGCTCTATAGTCATCAGTAAATTAGCTTGCTGACCTAATAATTCTTCTTTCGCCGATTGACTATTAATCGCAACGAATTGCGCTAACACATCACCTTTTTTGACGACATCACCCTCCGCCACGGCAATGGTAGAAATAGTGCCACCAAGTTGGCTTTGAATAACTTGCCTGTGCCCAAGCGGTACAACCTGACCTTTAGCTTTGGCAATCTCTTCCACTTCAGTAAAAACTGCCCATACCAGCATAATACTGATGGCGATTGTAATTAAATAAGTAACATTGCGAATAAACTTAGTTTCCAGCGGCGCTTCAACAGCATCAGTAAACTCATGTTCAGGCCAAGTACGATTAGCTAAGGGTTTATTCCTATTAGGTTGAGACATATGATCATTCATCAGTAAACTCCTTGTCAGTATCTTGGTTAGCTACTGCTTTTTGCGTTTCTTCTGGATTATTTTCTGTCGGCATTGGCCCACAAAATGCGACAGTACCTTTATCTAAAACAATCACTTTATCTGCCAACTTAATTAACTCAGCGTCATGACTACTAAAGATAACCGTTGCTTGCCCCTTTAATTCAGCCAGTGTTTTCATAAATTGTGCTTTTGCACTTGGGTTTCGATTCGCGATGGGTTCATCTAAAATAATTAAACTAGATTGCTTTAATAATGCTCGCGCTAAGCTAATATAACTCGCTTCTGACGCTTCATGACTCACGGCGCCACTAGCAAATATTTTCTGATAAATATCACCCTGCAAACTGTCTAATAAGCCTTGGCCACCAGCAGCCACAATAGCTTTTTTAATTTCCTCATCACTGGCGTCGGGTTTAACAATACGTAAATTATCCGCTAACGAGTCTGCCAAAATATCTGGTTGTGCCGGACAAAAAGCAATATTGTGACGATAACTTTGTGGATCGAATTGTTTTAGGTTTTTACCGTTAATAGTAATGAAACCTGCTTGTGGCTCAATGATGCCAACACCTGCATGCAACAAGCTACTCTTACCACAGCCATTAGGCCCAATAACTGCGACGATTTCACCACTCTCGATACTTGCACTAACGCTAGCTAATGCAGGTTCGACTTCAGCGCTGTACCTTAAGGTAACATGCTCAAAGTTGACACTCGGTGGTTCAGTGAAGTTTGCTTGTTGTAAGCGTAACTCACTGTATTCAGTATTGGTTTGCATAAATCGATCGAATTGCTCGATTGAGCCCTTCATCAAGGTAATTTTTTGCTCGGAAGAAAATGCCATTTGTGCTGGGCCAGTTATCCGCCAAATAAGCATAACACTGGCAATTAACGCGCCTGCTGAAATAGACTGCTCTAACACTAAAAAGATACCTGCAAAAACAGTAATAAGTGCCGTTAACATACTTAATGCATGAGATACCGCAGCATTTAAGCCTTGACGCTTCGCGAAAATAAAATTTTGTCTGTTCACTTCACGACATTGACGGAAAAAATGGCTGGTCCACTGGCCATTTTCACCGCTAGCTTTTAATGGTAATAAGCTTTTAGACAACTCATTAACCGCACTTTGATATTCACCCGATAATGTCGGAGTCGCTGCTTGGGCGTATTTATTCAGTAACTTCATTACCCAGTAAAACACCACTAACATGATGAGTGGTACTAACACTAACCAACCACTTAAAAAGATAATGGTAGTTATGGCAATAAAAGTAAAAGGTAAATCAACTAACCCCGCGCCAGCTGGGCCTGAAAGCAAACTTCTCACCTTCTCAGCATTACGCATACGAGCAATATGATTAGACAAGCCCACTCTCGACAGCACCATAAGCGGTAAACTTAATAACCTATGGTAAGTAATATCAGATAAATCACGTGCAAAACGATTACTCACACTGGCAAGTAACTTAGCGCGAACTAAGCGAGCACTAGCAAAAATGGCCAAAGCTAAAGCCGCTCCTAAAGCAATTTTGGGTAAAACATCTGGCGCTTGGCCACCAATCACTCGGTCATACACAGCCATAGTAAATAACGGCACTGCTAATCCTGTAATGCTGGCTAACAATGACAGCCAAAATACCGGTTTATACCACTTAGTGCGTTTGCTCATCTGCTGAGCAAAGGCTTTTACCGTTTGTTTAGTATTTGGCAATGCTTCAATAATTAACACATGGCTTTTCAATACCTCACCAGAGGCAAGATCGACTGCTTGCCAATGATTATCAGCCGTTAATTGCTCAGTTTTTTGGCCTTGTCTGCGACCAACTATCGACACACCCTGTTCAGGAATGACCACGAAAGGAAAGTTACTCTTAGCAATGGTATTTTGAGAAAGTGGCACTAACGAATAAGCGACTTGATGCTTTTTCAACACCTCAACTAAATCTACCGTAGTTAATGTATCTAACTGGACATTTTGTTCAATACTAATAGCTTGTGCGTGCAAACCGAGTTGATTAAAAAGTGCGACTAAACTCGCTTTTAATTCATTCGTTGGTGCATGTTGTTGAGCATTACTTTGGCTAGCACTTTCGTTGATTCCCTCTACTACCGGCGTGCTTTTTTTTACTTGATTAGACATCATTTTTCCCTCCAGCACCTGCCGACTGGTTAAAATTTGCGGCACCATAAAGTTCAATCACTTGGTCACTAATTTGATGAACTTCATCGAAATGTGAAGCAACAACCACAGTCATTTGACCTTTTAAAGCAGTTAGCATTTTCGTGAGACGATTTTGACCGTCAAGATCGAGTGATACCATAGGCTCATCAAGCAACAAAATACTTGGTTCTTGCACTATAGCTCTGACTAAAGCGATCAATTTAATAGCACCTTTATTGAGCAACACTGGCTTATTTTCCGTTATCTGAGAGGCATACCCTGAAGGCAATTGCGCTATCGTTTGCGTTAAACCAAGCGTATCGGCGATTTGCATCGCTTCATTTTCTAACTCGGGTCTAAACATAGTCATATTGTTCAGCAAGGTACCGGTAAATAATGTCGGCCAAACGGGCACGTGTAATATCGATTGTCGAAACTCATCAACATGATGTTGTAATAGTGGTACACCATCAATAGCAATAGTGCCGCTATCTGGTTGCTCAAAAGCTGCTAACAATCTAAGAAATGCACCTGCATGGGACAGCGGATCAGATTTTACGCTAATTAGTTCACCTGTTTGGATGGTTAAACTTAGTCCTGAAATATTAATAGCATTTTGTTGTAAACTCACAGTGTCAAACTGAATAGGCCCCGGAGGTAATTTACTTTGGTAAACATTAGCGCCAGTAAAAGGCTCAGCTTCAACACCGAGCAATTCATCGACTTGTACCATAGCTGTTTTAGCCACCACCAAACGAGAACGCAAACTAATAATAGCGCTCAGCGGTGCAACAGCTCGTCCCGCCAGAATAGAGCAAGCGGCTAATGCACCTGTGGTTAATTGACCATCAAGCACAAATAAACTTCCGACTAACACTAAAATTAAAGTCGTTGCTTGCGATGCACTTTGGATAAGTTCTTGCAGTTTTACAGAAAGCCAATCAACTTGTTCTTGGTTAGCTAAACGTTGGTGATTCAATGCTCGATAATCTGCTGCTAATTTACTTTCTAATGACAGCGCTTTAGCACTAGGGAGGCCTGACAATACATGAATTAACATGCGAGAACGCTGACTATCACTAACCGATAACGCTTGTGTGGCTTTTGAGAGCTGTTTACCGATTGCAATAACAAGTAGCAATACAACTGCCCACACAAGCAAAGGAATAAATACCAGTACGCCGCCAATGTAAGCAACTAAACCGATAAAGATCAGCACAAAAGGAAAGTCTAATAAAGCCACAGCTGCCTGACCAGAGCGAAGTTCGCGCATACCAGCAATACTCGACAAACCGTTAAATATTTTTCCGCTACCAAGCTTGTTTAACTGCCGATAACTACCATTGAATAAAGTTTTTACTGTATCAATAGTGGTATTAAGTTCAAAGTTAGCAGCTGCTGACGCTAACAGCCAACTGCGGGTATAACGCAACACCATTTCAAGGAAGATAGCGATAGTTACACCAACAGCAAGAACACTGGCGGTACCATAACTTTGATTAGGTAAAATTCGGTCATATATTTGCAGCATAGTGAAAGGTAATGCTAGCGAGAGTAAATTAACAAAAATTGAAGCAAAAGATAGCTGAAAAAAGGTACTTTTATTACCTAACCCCCCTTGAAGTGTGCTCATCGAATTTATCCTTATTTTTGCGAGTCTTAAGATAATATAGCGTAAACAATTATTTATGTAACTTAATATTAAAACTTCTAAACAATGATATATCTCTGCTTATTAACTTGCCTATTTGGTAATAATCCCAAACGACCAATAGACATAAGTACAATGAACACAGGATGGCAAGTCATTTTTTAATCAAAACAAACAACTTTCTTTTCAATAGGATTACGATTTTAAACAAACATTTGCTGTTATATTTAGTTATTATCATAAAATAACTTAGGTAAATTTAATTCAGAGGATGAAGATGACAACAGCTATACCAACCTTATTACAACTCGGCTGGAAGCCTTTTTTTGCTCAACAATTATCCCTTGATGAGCTTGAAGCATTAAACGTTGGCCGAATAGTTGAGCATCACCGTAGCACGCTGTTAGCGCTCTCTGAACAAGGACAACACAGTCTGAATATGTCTCCCAATACTGAAAAGGTCTGTGTCGGAGACTGGGTTTTATTCGATAATGACAACCGCCTAATTCGTACATTAGAACGTCAATCGCTATTTCAGCGCAAAGCACCCGGTTCGAAAGTAAGCAGTCAATTCATCGCTGCTAATGTCGATAGCTTAATTATTGTTTGTTCATTAAATAACGATTTTAACCTCAACCGAATTGAGCGCTATATTGCTATCGCTAAGGAAGCACAAGTTGAAGCCATTGTGGTGTTAACCAAAGCAGATCTATGCGCTGATGTTGATGAGAAACGCCAACAAGTACAAGCGCTAGATCCTTTAATGATGGTTCATGCGATTAACGCGCTATCTGCTGAAGAATTACTGCCACTTAATAGTTATTGCAAACAAGGAGCAACCATCGCCTTTCTTGGCTCTTCTGGTGTTGGCAAGTCTACTCTGGTCAATGGTTTATTAGGCTATCAAGCCTTGGAAACGGGTGAAATTAGAGAGGATGATAGCAAGGGGCGACATACCACCACCTATCGCGCACTAAAGGTATTACCACAAGGTGGTTTACTGATGGATACTCCAGGCATGCGTGAGCTGCAACTAGCTGAATGTGAACAAGGGGTGAGCGAAACTTTTCATGAAATAGTAGCGTTGGCCCAACAATGTAAGTTTAGCGATTGCAGCCATACTTCCGAGCCTAACTGTGCTGTGCAAGCCGCTATCGAATCGGGAGAGTTATCGCTTCGAAGACTTAATAGCTACCAAAAATTAATGAAAGAACAAGCCTTTAATAGTGCAACGTTATCTGAAAAAAGAGCCAAAGATAAAGCATTTGGTAAAATGGTGAATCGCGTACAAAGTGAAGCGAGCAGCATTAAAAAGGGTTACTAACCTAAAAAAATGACCTCTAAATGAGGCCATTTTAAAAAGATATCTGCCAAACTATTCTTTGTTCTCTATGACATCATCCGTGAAATCCGTATGCCAAAACTTATAGCCCTGCACTGTAGCCTGCGCAGCAGCTCCCCATAAGTTTGCCTGATATATTTTCACCCCTTCCATATCGGCTGATTGATTAGCAGATGCATTTCCACCTTCGCCATCATGCTCTGCACTGGCTTCAGCTCTAGCACCACCATCCCAACCAGATTCCTTAAAGCGCTTCAAAGCATCACTATTTAAAAAAACATAAACAAAGGCGACTTGCTTAAAACCAATACCTGCTCCAACACCCGCAGAAGCAAAACGATAATAATCTATCAACCCACCATTATGCAGAGTACATACACCTCCACCAGTAGAAGCTGCAAATAAATAACTATCACTACCAGTACAAATGACATGCGCTTTATTGGCATTAACGACCGTTTTGGCATCAGGGTGATCTTCATAAATTTTTTCTAAGGCTGACGCCGTTTCTTCTCGTGCATTCTTCTTTTTGGTTTCTGGAGTATTGCCCGTTGCACAGCCAACTAGCAAGCTAGCTATTAAGCCTGCCAAGATGTATTTTTTTATTATCATTATCTCACCTTACTAAAATTACGTTACAAGACTTATAATTACCTCAATAAATATAGGCTAGTTTTTGACATAAAGGAACGTATGGCGATATTTCAGACTCATACCTGTTTAGTAAAGCCTTTGAGTACAGTCTTTTAAAATTTACCTGATGATAATGCCATTAAAGATGATGGCTCTGTTGATAGTGGTTTCTTAGTTTATGGCGCTTATGCATTAGTTGGTATGTACGGAAAATTAACCGTCACAGATAAAATTTGGCTCAACTATAATCCCTTTTATTTACAGGCCTTATAGGGTTCAGAACTTTATAAAGATAATGCTTATGGCCTAGGCAATGACAATGTTTTACTGCACGAATTTGCACTAAATTATCAAATCAATCCCCGAATGAATGTCAGGTACTTTGCCAATTGGAATGAAAATGTCGACTTTACCGATGTTTCACTTCGTATTGAGATAAATTACCAATTGTAGATTTTATCCAGCTATTAAAAAAAGCAGCCTATGGCTGCTTATTTATGCTGAGTAGTAACGCTTAATCAACCAGAGAGTCAAAGCCCTCCGGTTTTAACACCAACACGGATTGATTCAAACGATACAAAATATTTTCGGCGGTATTGCCAATAATCAAACCTGGAATACCAACCCTTGCGACGGTGCCCATGACCACTAAATCGGCATTGATTGATTTACTATACTTAGGCAGTTCTTCTCTTGGTGCGCCTTTAATGGACACTTGCTCTACCGCTAGCGCGGCAAACTGCTCCTGACCTAGCTCAGCTTTAATGGCTGCAATAAATTGTGTGAAATGTTTTCGATGCAATGCTTCTGCTTCATTAACGTACTCAGCGACTTCTTCTTTGCTCTTTTTCAATAAACCAAAATCTCTTAAGGTATTTTCATATTGAGAAGACCAAATAGAAACAACTTTTAAAGTAGCACCTTTGCTCAGAGCAATTGATGCTGCCGTTAGCGCAATTTCTAAATTCAGTTTAGCTCTTACCTCTCTTTCATGAACAGGGTAATTATCATCGACATCTACTGCGGCAACGACCGTGTTATCACTTTTCTCTTCGGCATGGTTAATCAACCACACAGGACAAGGACACTGACGTAAATAGCCCATATCATTGCTACCAAACAATCGACTTAACAAGCCTTCATTTTCAGTTGGTTTAATCAGTAAATCAAAACCACTTTGTTGTACTTTTTCAATCACATCAAGGTAGGCATTACTCAATAAAGTGTCTTTTTCAATGGCAATGTCTTCGGCATACTTTGCAATGATTTCATCGCGTTCTAACTCTTTACCTTCAATGAACGTGGCAATATCCGCCTTACTAAACCCAAGAGAGTCAGGCATAGTTTCATCTGTTAAGGTAAACAAAACCGTTAATTTAGCTTCATTCTTTTTTGCCACTTTCACAGCTTTTGCTAATGCACGGCTATTGTCGGTGGAGTCACTGAATACATAAAGTATGTCTTTAAACTTTAACATGATGAATGTCCTTTTTTTGTAGCTTTTACAACACTAATATTAATATTATCAATGTGCATTCTGAAGATAAAGAGTAACAATTAAAGCAATAAATACAATAGCGTTAACTGTTGAATTAGTAATGAATTGTTATTGCTTATTTAACTGCTTTATCAGTTCCTTACTATCATTTGGCTGCCAGTTTTTTGGTGCTGAAACTTCCACCCAGCCATCAATATAACTGTCGGCAGAATAGCTGTGCGCATTTCCACGGGGCACTCTATCTGCCATCGGTAAATCAAACAGTACCTGAAAAAAGGTAATTAGCGGAAACCACTGAAAGGCATTTGACACATCGTATGCTCTTGGCTCCTTCATCCAGTCAGGTTCTTTTCGAAATAAGTCGGTAGAGAAAAATACAATGGGATCACTCGCATATTGCACATAAACAAAACGCATTGGCCCCCAAACTCGGTCATCATTATGTAAGGTGTTTTCTTGTGCGGTAAACCTAACCAATGAACCATCTTGAATTTCAGGTCTATATTGCGGTGATCCTTGTTGGCGATACTGTGTTAACACTGGCGCAATAGTACTGGTAAATGGCGCGCCAACAAGTAAACCACCCTGAATCGGATTATTGATAATAGTCGTTAAGTTGATGGAAGTTTCTGCACCAAAAGCACCTAAGCTTAATCCGAATAGATATAAATCTGGTCTTGAGTCTTTATCGAGTGTCGACCAATACTGATGTATTTTATTATATAGTGCGTAAGCAGATTTTTTGGCGCTAGAGGGGTCTACTAATAACGTTAACCAGCTTGGTAAATAAGAATACTGCATAGAAACAATCGCAGTATCGCCACCATGAATATATTCAAAACTGTCCATGGCATAAGGGTCAAGCCAGCCAGTACCCGTTGGTGTGGCGATCACTAATTTTTTTCGAGCAAAGGCATTTACCCGAATCAACTCTTGTAGCGCTAATTCAGCACGCTCTGACGCTGTTTCTCGGGTTCTTAGCCCCGTGTAAACCCGCAAAGGTTGTTTGCTTTTTTGTTGGCTAAAAGCTTCAATTGCCGACTTTTTCGGGCCTTGGCTAATAAAATCTTGTCCGGTTTTACCTAGGCTATTCCAAGGAATCAACGAGTTATGACTACCGGTAGCCTCAGTCCTTATCGGCTGAGCAATATCACTTTCAATATTTTCATCAAGTAACAAATAGGTATTATCTAGAGCTGCGACGAACTTGGTGATAATAATATTATTGGTGAGAAAGAACACTAACGCGCCAACAAGCACAAAGCTAAACACATTGGCAACGCGATGAGGAATGCGTTTTTTAAACTTCACTTTAACTTTGCTAAATAACTTAATCATCATCTGAGCAGAAAATAAAATGCTCAAAGCCACAACCAAAGCTATCGCTACCATGTAAACAGCTACACCTAACTCATTGGATTGCAAACCCACAAGTGCTCGCAGTTCATTTTGCCATTGCGACGAATAATAAACTGCATACAAAAACACTGCAGCACTCAATAGGCTAACGGCTAACTTAACTTTGCTTAACAGGTCGGCCTGAAGGATTGGTAATCTGAGGTAATCCCAAAGCCATTTGATCATAACGCCAATGCTATAACCTAATGCGAGTAATACTCCAGATAACACACCTTGCAATACAAATGGTCTCGGTAGCAGTGAAGGTGATAATGAAATGGAGAAAAATACTACCGCTAAGACAATACCGGTATATGACAACGATGCCATGTAGTTAACCAAGTTTTTCCCTACCCTCATGTTAAAGACCTTCAAATAATTTATACATGCAATTGATATTCACCTTTACGCTAACAATTTTTCTATTTTTTTTCTATATGACATCGAAATAGAATTTAATTAAGATTTTAATTCAATCACTTGCATAGCATCAGCATATTACTCTAATAATGAATAAAGGACATAGCTTGATGAAGTCATTTGCAATTGTGGCAATGTTAACCACCATAAGTAGCGTTAGTGTTTTAGCTAATAATCAACCGATTGAACCGGTATTGGTACCATTAATTAATGAACAACAAAACATTAATATCCAGATGGGAAAATACGAAGTCACTGTCGCCGAGTTTAGCCGCTTTGCCGATGCCACCAACTTTCAAATAACGGAGGAATGTCACCTCTACAACGAAAAACATACTCCTGCTAAAAAGCATGGTACATGGAATAACCCTGATCTCACCAAACAGCCATATCGCCCGATTGTTTGCCTAGGGACTAAGGATGCAATGGCCTACGCTACTTGGTTAGCGAAAGAAACCGGCAAGCCTTACCGTTTAGCTAAATTTAATGAATGGCAATATGCTTCAACTGCAGGAAAAACCAGTCGATACGCTTTTGGTGATGATTTAAGACATAGTGAAGTATGTAACTATGAAAATGTTGACGACTTTGCCCACAACGCGGGCTTAAAAAAGCACCACGGTTACCGAAATAGATTTGGTGCAAATTGTAATGATGGTGCAACTTATCACACGGTTGTGGGCATGTATCGTCCCAATGACTTGGGCTTACATGACATCATGGGCAATGTTCGAGAAATTACTCAATCTTGCTATGACAGCAACATTGAAGCTAAGCAGCAATGTAAAACTTATGTCGTTGCTGGAGGTGCTTGGCATTGGCTACCTCATCCAGAACACATGAAAAACCCGATGATGTTTGTTGGCAGTATTGAAGGTTTTCGTTTGGTACTCGACTCAAGTAACAGCAATCCAACCTCAGAGCAAACTCAAGCATTTATTGACGGCTTAGTAACAGCACAACAACATGCAAAGCTTTCACATCAAAAACTTAAAGGCTTACCTAACAAAGTAGCAGGTGTCAGCGCAATCTTGGGTAAAAACCAACAGGTAAAAATAACCTGGACAGCCTCAACTAAAGAAGGCGTCAGTTATAGCCTCTATCGTAGTTACCTTGATATAAATGGCAAAGTAAGTCGTAAGATGATTAACATTGCTGATGGCATTAAAACCACTGAATATATTGATAATTTACCGAGTAAAGGCGCGGCGAGTTATCAAGTTTTTGCCAATAACACGGTAGGTGAAAGTCAGCCCAGTAAAGAGGTCGTGGTTGGTCAGCACAAAGCTTTTAAAGTTGGTGAGCTTATTCAAGCAGAATACTATCAAAATCACCGAAAAGCAGACATTATCAGTGATAAGCAGCAACATAGCGTCTTTTTATCGTCAAATGATGGCCATTACCCTCCAGGCATGTACCCTTATAGCCCTGCTTGGCTGTCCTACCAATTTGATAGTAAACATTCTGGATCTGCCAAGTTAACCTTAAATGCACGTGGTCAACGTGGCGCTGTGCTTGAATTTTGGCAAGGCAAGGATTTAATCGCCACAGTAAAGTTAGATGGTGCCCGTGAATTAAAACAGTTCAGTGTCGCTGCTCAGCTGAACGCCGGTAAGGAACCAATTCAAGTTCGCGGTGCTGACAACAACTTTGTCATCTTAGATTGGTTTACATTAGAGAAAATGTAAGTAACCTGACTTTGCTAAGCTGTGCTAGGTTTAAGACTATTCGACGCTTTCAAACGACTACGCTAGCGATGCTTAGATTTCCCTAGCGTTACTTTAGCAGCTATCTCCGTCAACTTTCCTGCCAACCACGCTTCATTAGCATTCCGTTTTAAGTAATCTAAATACTGCGCCTGCTGTTGTGGTTGCTCTGTGGTGAGTTGATATAGCATCAGAGCGGAATCAATGCCAATGTGCACCTCATAATTTAATCGTGCCAACTCAAAGGCTTTTTCAAAATGAGTACGTGCTTTGAGAGGCGCTTGTTGTGCATGATAAACTCTAGCCATGGACAACATATATTTTGCCGAGCCTTCAAGATCTGCTAGCAAGGTGAGAGCAAGCTGAAAGTCGTGGCGTTTAATATACTGATCGATTAATAATTCTGTCGAGTGATCAATAATCCAAGCGTTATTAACGGTTCTTGGTAACTGCAATATTTTTTCAAAGTAAGGTACGGCATTACGGGTATCTTTGCTAAAAATGGCGAAATGGTAATAAACCACAGCAAAGTTTGACTCATCGAGTTTATGCTTTAGTAACAATGCTTGCGCTTCATTTAAATAAGCATATTTTTTATGATCATCGCCGGCTTTTTTAGCCAATATTGAATAGAGAATGTGTAGCTCAAATGCTAGTAAATGATCACCTTGGTTAGCACCAAACTCAATACCCTGATCGAGTATGCTAAACATGTTATCAAAGTCTGCTTGTGCTTTAGCTAACCAAGCACTGGTTTTAATATGATCAAAACGTAATGGCCAAAGCGAGGTATTTTCCAAGCTAGCTGACATATTATTCAGTGCGTGATTTGCCAGCTGATATTTATGGCGTTTACTGTAAATTTCAGCCATTAACCACTGCGCTTTTACGCGATAAGGACTATCACTAAATCCGGAAGATATATTGGCTAATTTTTGCGCATAAGTGAGCGCAACATCATATTGCTTAATATCAAGATAATGCTGCGCCAATAGTAATAATAAGTCCGCATCGTCTGGCGCACGCTTTATCATGGCATTTAAGCGAGTAATATCTAACGTGGTATTTTCAGGCAAAAATATACCAAGTTGCGCAAGTTCAATTAAACGATTTGCTAATTGCTCAGCAAGTTGTTGCGATGTTTTAGCAAAAACATAGCCTTGCCAAAACTGCGCTTGTTTAGCCAAGCCATAGCTGACAAATATGCCCTCATTATTGCGGTAACTTTGAGTCCATAATAACCACTCATCTTTTGGAGTCTTTGATAGCTGCCAAGCTCGTTTAGGCGATGCAAAGGCTTGGCTTGCTGAGACTTGCTTTGCCATCAAACTAATGTCAAAACCATTAGCCAAAATTGCTTTATTACTACCTAGTGCTTTTATAACCGATGGCTCAGCCTTACTGCTTCCGCCATCACCAACAAGGTGCAATATAACCTGCTCATTGGAAGAAATGCTAAAGACAAGATAAAACACTACCGAAAGCGCTAAAAACCCAGCGGCTAACAGCCATTTATGCCTCATTTTCTTCTGCGCTTTATCCGAAATAATGCCCGCGTCTGACGGTTGAATGGTGCTTTTTTCCAGAAGTGGTTTGTGCGTCTGAGCCAACTCATGTTCAATCATTAATTGCCATTGATAGCCCTTTTTTGAAAAGGTTTTTATCGCCTCTGAGCCAAAAATAGCTCGCAGCTGGCTTATGGTTTGAAAGACAACTTGCTCAGATACCACCTTGCCTTGCCAAACACTGTCCATAATGACTTCTTTACTATGGATAGTGTCAGGGTCAGCTAAAAAGAAGTCTAACAATAGTGCTTGAGTATGCTTAAGCTCAATAATTTCTTGCTGCTTGTATAAGGTGAGTTGCTCGCGAACAAAGCGATACTCAGCAAATCTAACGTCCATATAATTATTATTTCGGGCTATGCCACTGGAAAAGGGAATTAAGCAATAATTTATCACATAACGCTATTGTTTGAGTGGCTGTTTGAATGAATAAGGTAATATAGTTAACCTCAATTCGGGATACTAAATCGCTCACTAGCGGCTATTTCAAGTGATTAACCTAGCTATTATCCCGAGCTAAAGTTAGCTTTCAAACATCAGCAATTGTACTTACACAATCATTATAATGCTGAGCCTAGAACAAACAGCTCTTGCCAAAAACTTCGCGAATTAATCGCTTCTTCTCTAAGAGTCTGTAATTGTTGCTGTGAATACCATTGCCCATGTTTAACCACCGCTTGAGGGTATTGAAGTACAGATAAATCAACTATTGGGTTGCTGGTTGAATAAATAAAATCAGCTTTAAAATTCGGTGCAACTTTACCCAATTTTGTTGCTAAATTAAGTGCTTTTGCCGGATTTATTGTCGCTGCAGCTAACACCTCATAGTTATTTAAACCTGCCTGAGCTAATAGTTTTATTTCATTATGTGTTGCTAACCCGTGTGGCGACAATAAAACCCCAGAGTCAGATCCTACGAGGAGTTCAACCTCACTTTCATGAAGAGTCTTAGTGATCTTAAGTAAAAAATTCATTATTTTTTTATTATGTATCGCCATGTTTTGTGAAGCGCTTAACCAGCGTTCAACTTGGTTAGACTTCGCCTCAAAAGCAATGATCTCTGAGGTGTATTCTTGATGGGTTTCAGCGAGATATTTTTCCTTTTGCACAGTTAACTGCGTAAGCTGATGATAAATATTCAGTGTTGGCGTAACCGGCACATCAATTCTTTTTAGATCAGCGCTGACTTTATCAAGCTTTTCTAAAGAAACCTTATGGTTTAACGTTCCTTGATATATATCTTCCACATGTTCAAACGACTGTAAGCCAGATAACGCTGAAAGCGGCATATCTCCAGAGCCATGAGGCCCATGTTTAGCTATAGGCATCGCTAATTTTTGCCCTGTTTTGATAATGGCAGTCAAGCTCTGTTCATTTAAATTACCATATGCTTTGATCAGGTCGTAACCTTGACTGTGATAGCTTTTTACCGCTTTTTCAGCTGCTGCAGCGGTATGCACTGTGTGATGTAAAGGCGCATCTTCATACCCCGATATAATTGGGCTACTAACGCTCGAGCTACTACCAATTAAAGAGCCTGCGGCAATTTGATCTCGCCACTTAAGTTGCTCAGGCACACCATTCATGATGCGCACATGGGTAACGCCATGACTTAATGCTAATACATAAGCAGCAGGTTCATACATATGTACATGCATATCAATTAAGCCAGGGGTAACATAACCATTCTTGCCATCAATCACCGCTAAATCACTGGGAGTATATGATGAAGTAACATCGATAATGTCGGCAATTTCACCTTGTTTAATGACAATGGATTTCGCCGGTAAAATGCTGCCATTTTCAACATCAATAATATTGACATTATGCAAAATAAAGCTGCTTGGTGATGTTATTGGCGCATCATTATTGCTACAAGCGCAAAGCAATAGAAGTAGTAATAAGATCAAAGATTTTTTCATGGTTGGCTCCTAATAATAGAAGCTAGAAGATATCAAGGCGCTAGTATTTCAGCGCCTTATAGCATGATAGTTACCGTATCGAATCTTGATTTAAGACCTAATTAACCTGAGTTGGGGTTAGTTATCGGCTTTGTACTCTGAAGGTGTCATAGCCATCACCTGCTTGAAGACCTTATTAAAGGTAGCTTTTGAACTAAATCCTGCATCAAGATAAACAGTGGTTAGGGAAGTGGCTTGGTTTTGCTTAAGTATTTGGCACACAAACTCAATTCGGTATTGATTAATATACTCATTAAAAGATTTTTGGCTATTTAAGTTAATAGCACGTGAAATATCTCGGGTTTGTAATCCGGTTAAATCGCTCAAATTTGCCAGCGTTAATCTCGGTTTGATAAACCATTTATTTTCGGTAACTAATTTATCCAACTCAGTGAAAATACTTTGGTAATCCTCTTGAGAAGTGTCTGTTTTAATATTATCAGCTTCAGCAGTTTTTACTGGTGTGTTATTTCTTTTCGGCGGTTTGCCCTGTGTCATTAATTTCAATGTTATAGCCATCACCACAACTAACCAAATAGCATTATTTAGCCCTTGGCCAAAAATATTTAACTCCGCAGCAATAAGATGCTGGCTATTCAAACGTATCAGGTCGATAAGATTAAATAATGCCGTGGCAATCACCAGCCACATTAACCACGTTAATGAGAATTCATCGGCATCGGATCTAGACTCATCTAACGATTTTTTATATTGCAGTAATAATTTCGCACTACCAAGGGCGTATGCCAAACGCCACGCGGTGCCAATGGCAATAACAAGCTGAACATTATCAGTAATAAAGAATATCGGCACCACAGGTAGCAGATGCAAATAATCACTACGTTCATGATTGCCGGTGGTTAAATGCTTTATTGCTAAATACGTAGCCGGGCCAAATAGCATAATAAACACAGGGCTAATTAAATAAATATCACGAGTGAGTCCCGACTCTTCCGCAATATTAATGCCGGCAGCAAAAGCTGTTAACAGCAATAAAATCGCTACGCCTCTATAAGCTAACACTCGCCATAATAATAAACAGCCCAGTAAACCTGTTCCGACAATAGCGGCTTGAATCAAATTGACAAAATTTAGCGTATGCAATGAGCTTACCTTTAGCCTTTATACATTATTTACTTTATAAAGTTAGCTGAAAATATGAGTTAACGTGTAGCTGAATACTAACAGAGTATTTACATGATTGATAAGTGATGCCGTTAGTATTTAGCGCTCAATACTTGCCACTACAGCTAGGTGAACCTGAGAAAATAAAAATTCAGAGTATAATTGAGATTAAAGAAGGTTTTCCATTACTACATCAAAAACAACCCCTAACATAGCCATGTAAATCATGTAGATAGCCATAGATTTTAAAAGTATTTTCCACCAAGCTTGCTGATAAACCACTTTAAAAGCAGTTAATATATACCAAGTTAAATACAACACCGGCGGAATTTGTAACAGTAGAAACGCAATATGAGACTGTTCCATAGCTTCAAGTGGTGCTATCAGCATCAGGATCAAATACACCATGCTATGCAAATGCATGGAAAAGACTAAATTGCCAATATAAAAGCTCCGTCGAAAGAATAGCTGTACTATCAAAGCAAAAACCGGAAATAGCACAAACATCGCCTTCGAGTAATAGCTAAGCATCGACTCAGTAAGCAATGTGCCTGGATCATATACCTGATATATTTTCGAAAAAACAATAAAGAACAATATGCTAATAGCAAGATACAAACGCAAAGGCGGAGTATATTTTACCCGCTTCCCTTGGTTGAATTCATCCGTTAATTTTCCTGGCTTAGATAGCATGGTTCGAATGGTAAGCCATAACCTACCATCAATATCTAGTAATTCATGTGCCATCTCTTGAATGACATCAAGAAATGGCCTACTTAGACTCGCTGTGCTTTGCCCACATTGTAGGCAATACTTAGCGCCACTTTGCAGTGGCGCTTGGCAGTTTTTGCATATCATTGATTCATGACTCTTCTTTATCCAATAGTTCCATTAAACCAACCAATGCAGCAAAAAGTACAGCCCCTACAGGCCAAATAATCCAAGTAATTCCCCAGTCCATGGTCCATAAACTCCAACCTAAAAATATTGCAGTTAATAATGGCCAGTAAAATGCCGCAAGTTTTTCTGCTTTTTGACTGCGCTTACTTTTTTCGAAATCACTATTATCGGTAAGAATTCGATTATATGCTTCAAATTTGGCTGATACCGGCAATAAAATATAAAGGCCTGTGGCAATAAAAAGCAGTAGTACAATCAGCATCATCATGGTGACGTCTGAGCCCTCAAAGAACATACCTGCAAACATGACTGGTACAAAGCTAACAATAAATAAAAACACCGCTATAGATAGCCTTAAATTATACCGTGGTTTAAATTTTTCTAGCTTTTCTTGAAAGGCGCTATGCACACCATAAGACAATTCAAAGGGCTCATTATCTATTGCCTTAATATCTGTTTCGTACTGATTAGTTTTAATAAAAAAACTCACCGCAAGAGAAATCATAATTAAAATACTTAAAACCCCTAAGCCTGCTGCCATATCGTCACTCAAACCAAGCTTGTTAGTTTCAGCCATTGCCATAAAGAAAAATAATGGCATTACTGAACACAAACAAAGTAATACACCTTTGGTAGTTAAGTGCGAAATTGCAATTTTACTCGCTACATATTTCAGCGCCTGCTCCATACTGATTTGACTAACGCTTGACTGGCTACTTTCACTTTTTGTTTCAAAAGTCTCATGTTCATCTTTAAGTAAAAAGTCAGTAGAGACATCAAAAATCTCCGCTAATTTTATTATTTTATTTAAATCAGGAATGCTATTGGCACTTTCCCATTTAGAGACAGATTGTCTCGAAATATTGAGCTTTTCTGCGAGTTCTTCCTGTGACCAAGCTAATTGTTTTCTTAATTTGACAATCTTGTCTGCTAATATCATGAAGTTTGTTCCTTTAACGATAATTGAGCTGCAAGCATAGGAAAGTCAATGGTTGCAGACTAGCAAGCAAGCTTGTTATTTTGTCAACTAGCGGTTGCATTAGCTAATATTTGCCTAAATTTAACGATTTATTTCGTTTTTAGCAAACTTGTTTCAGCGTTAACAAGAAAAAATATCGCTAGCGTGTTGCTGACTTATTAGAAGTAAATTTCTTTGGATTTTTAATCCATTTAACTGAGATACCAGCTTTTCCAAAAAGTAATTGCTATTAAAAGAGTGAGTAAAATAACGTATATTAAACCAAGTATAAATTTACTTACCCAAATTAACGTTACCTTTATAAGGCTCACCTAATGAAAAAGACATTAACATTCGTTGCTTTACTTTTAGCAACATTCACCAGCTTTAGTGTGTTAGCAACCGATTTAAAGGTTGGCGATAAAGCACCAAACTTTAACTTACAAGCGACCAATGGCAAGTTCTATCAGTTAAGTGATTACCTAGGTAAGCAAACCATAGTGTTAGCTTGGTATCCTATGGCAAACACCCGAGGCTGTACTTTTGAATGTAAATCTTTAATAGAGAAAGGACATTTAATCAGAGAGTTTAATGTTAGCTATTTTATGGCCAGTGTTGATCCCTTAGATGACAATAAAGACTTTGCTAAGAAAACTGGTGCAGACTTTCCTATGTTAAGCGATCCAAGCAAAGAAGCCGCTAAAGCCTATGATGTATTAAATATTATGCGTGTTGCCAGTCGAGTGACTTTTTATATCTCCAAAGAAGGTAAGATATTGAAAATAGATGATGATATCAACACCAAAACCGCGGCCGAAGATATCGCAAAACATTTAAAAGCACTTAATATTGAAAGTGCTCAAACTAAATAACTTAAACTTACCTTTATGTTTTTATAAACTCTAATAGGCGATTATTGCTTGGCATAGCGTGATCGTCTATTAATTGCAGCCCTGCCGAGGTTGCCAATGATAAAACCGCTTCAAAATCTCGAATACCGCTATTTATATCCCTGTCTTTAAGCCAAACATCAAAATTAGCGTTGCTCTCACTGGTAAACTTTCCCTGATAGTTAAATGGTCCATAAATACACACCTTGGCTGAAGCGGCTAAATTGTCAGCGATGCCAGCAAAAAACTTCTCTACTAAAGGCCAACTAATGATATGCAAGGTATTGGCGGTATATAAACCATCAACCTGCAACGGATGCTCGGGCATTGTCCAAGGGTTATGTAAATCAATTTCAATAGGTCGTTCAACGTTAGTGCTAGTTGTTTCATCTAGCCATAAGTTAATTCCTTGATGATTTATCAACAAGTCACTGCTTTGCCAAGTTAGGTGCGGTAAGTGCTGACTAAAAAAAGCCGCGTGTTGACCCGTGCCCGAGCCTATTTCTAATACATGACTTTGGGATGAAAAGGCTTTATTTAACACCGCTAAAATGGGCTGTTTATTATTTTCACAGGCTTGGGAGAAAGGTTTATTCATCATATGATCTCAATCTAGCTTCTTCAAAGCTGACATTTAAAAGGTAATAACTGTTGGCACTGTTGTTGGTAATTTACCATATGCTGTTGCTCTTGCTGACAAAAGTTTTTAATTGCCGCTTTAAAAGCTGGATGCTTTATCCAATGATAAGAGTAAGTTAGCACCGGTTCAAAACCTCGTGATATTTTATGTTCACCTTGAGTACCTGGATTGAACTTTGCTAAATTGTGCTGAATACAAAACTCTATTCCTTGGTAATAACAAAGCTCAAAATGCAGATTATTCAGCTGTTTAGTACAGCCCCAATAACGCCCATACAATTGATAATCATCATAAAAAAATAACGCACAAGCCACATCTTCCTGTTCATGACTTGCAATAAGTAGTAAAACATTATTGCTGATACTCGCTAACATGCGTTTAAAAAAATCAAGATTCAAATGAGGCTGATGGCCACGTTTTAAGTAAGTCAGTTGATAGGTCAGGTAGAAAAACTCTAGATCTTGCTCGGTGATTTCAGTGTTTTTTAACTGACGGATTTCAATCCCCTGCTTGGCTATCGACAACCTTTCTTTACTGGTGTTTTTTCTTTTACGAGAAGTGAAGCTACTCAGAAAATCATCGAATGACTTATAGTCTCGATTAAACCAATGAAATTGCACGGTATTCCGCTGATAGACATCCTCAGGTAATGGCTCTTTAATTTCATTGCAATACAATAGGTGCCAGCTATTAATATCTTGCTGTTGGCATTGTTCAATTAACGGTGCAAACAGCGTCTCCATTGGTATTTTTTCAGAGAGTAACTTATCACTCGTGACTGGAGTAAAGGGGATGGTAGCTACTAATTTAGGGTAATAATTACAGTTATTTCGTTCGAAAGCTTCTGCCCAATCCCAATCAAAAACATACTCGCCCCAAGAATGATTTTTTAGATACATCGGCATGATCCCGATGACCTCACTTTCAGCGGTTATTTCATTGCTAGCGCTCGCCACTAAATGGTGAGCTTGCCAGCCTTGCTGCGCACTTACGCTTTGACTATCTTCAAGCGCCTCAAAGAATTTATAATCAAGAAACGGGCATGGTGATTTATTTAACTGTTGCCAATCATTAGCAGTAACTTTGTTTATGCTGTTAATAAAATCAAATGTTAGTTCGGTATTCAACAGGCGATCCCCTGCAATAGGTTTTTGAGCAAATATCAATATATAACCTCAGCTCGGGATAATAAATAACTCTCTAGCAGCTAATTATCCTTAGTTATGAAGTACTATCCCTGCACTTCACCGCTGTGCGGCAAGCTAAAGCAGTGCAAAAGTTATCCTGTAACTTTTGTCGTCGTTAAATTAATCAACAATAGAATAACTATTCTTAATGAATTTGCCTTGAATTAAGAAAAATTATCAAGCTAGAGCCGCGTGGTAATTATAGCGCTATTAAATTTAGTTACTTAGCTTATCTCTTAACCCGAGGTGAGGTTATATAGTAAAGGCTTTTCATGACAAATAAGAAGAAAAACTTTCTTCATTACTCAATCAGGGTAATCCAATCAGCTTTTGCACCACCCTATTGAAGGGTAGCTATATGATTTTCATTTATTAACTTGGCAGGTACAATAGCGCTATATCAACCATTGCTTGTTAGAAATATTATTGAGGATACTAAGTGTTTGAAATCATAATGCTAGCTTTAGCGTTAAGCATGGATGCATTTGCTGTCGCCATTGGCTTAGGTGCTAAAAAAGTAACCAACTTAAATAAGCTTGCCTTAAAAGTAGCGCTTTACTTCGGTCTATTTCAAGGGCTTATGCCACTCGTTGGTTACTTCAGCGGCAAAGGTATGTCGACATGGGTAAATGAATATGCCCCATGGGTTGCTTTTATTCTACTGATTTTGATTGCCTCAAAGATGATTTATGAATCATTTGTTGAAGGTATTGAGGAAGATATCACCCAAGTCACCCACCGTGTTTTACTCACTTTAGCCATAGCAACCAGCATTGATGCTATGGCTGCAGGTTACGCGATTATATTGATGGATGTTGGTATTTTACTCGCCTGTTTAGTTATTGGCTGTACAACATTTGCCTTTAGTTGGTTGGGTATAAAAATTGGTAATAGCAGTGGCACTTGGCTAGAAAGTAAAGCAGAGCTATTTGGCGGCATAGTACTGATAGTTATCGCATTTAAAGTGCTACTTTAGACTTTTTCATTTTGGCTGTGATAGCTTTCTTAATTAATACAATGAGTGGCTTTCAAATAAGCCACTCAAAGTATTTTTTTGCTTCATTCAATCCTGGAGATTACTTTTCCGTAGTTTTAGCAAGGTAACCTAATGGCGTTTCACCGTTACTTGCTGCTTTTTCATCAGAGCATTGCGCCACAAACTCAAGTTCATGAGTGATGCAGTTAAGTTGATCTCGACTATCGTGACTGACAAATAACAGGTGAGTTTTGCTGTTTGCCGCAATATAGTCCATTAATGCTAAAACTTTGTCTCGGTTATGGTTATCTAGCCCTTGGCATGGCTCATCTAAAATCAAAATCTTTGGTAGTTTGACCACTGCACGGGCAATTAACACTAAGCGCTGCTCACCATAAGAAAGTTGATTAAAGTAAGTGTTTTCATGCTGCTCTAACCCTAACAATACTAACCATTGACGGGCAATAATGACTTGATGACGGCTAGGGCTATCATACAAGCCAATGCTATCGTAAAAACCTGAAAGTACGACTTGAATTAACGTAGTTGAGACGCGGTAATCACGGTGTAATTGTGCGCTCACCAAACCGTAATGGCGCTTGATATCCCAAATAGATTCACCACTGCCACGCTTTACGCCAAATAAATGAATATCTTTACCATAGGCTTTTGGGCTATCTCCAGAAATCATGGCCAATAACGTCGATTTACCACAGCCATTTGGCCCGATAATTCGCCAGTGTTGACCTTGCTGAAACTGCCAATTTAGTGATTCAAAGATTGGTTTTTGATTAAAACTAACGGATACATCGTTAAGTGCAACCAAGGCAGTGTGTTTATCTAAATGATCGTATTGCAAACAATCTGGTAAATGATGCGGCAAGCTAAAATGGTTTTCATTTAGTTGCTGCCACTGCTCTGTCGCGATAACTTGCTTTCTATCACCCGACAGTACAATTTTACCCGCTTGCATATACACTAAGTTTTCAATATTGCTTGGCAGGCTTTGATGATAAAAATCAAACAAAATAATACTAATACCTTGTGCGATTAGGGAGTTTAGCACATCGCTTAAGTGTGCCTGCGAGCCAATATCTAAACCAGCATAGGGCTCATCTAATAACATTACTTGCGGTTTTAGCATTAAAGCGCGAGCCATTAATACTTTTCGAGTTTCACCGGTTGATAATATTTTAAAGGGTTTATCGAGCAACTTTTCAATCGCTAACAAGCTGACAATTTCGTCTAAGTCTTGTTGTAAAAAGTCGTTGTCATCAATAATTATTTCAACCGCAGTACGTCCGTTATCTACGCCCTCTTCCATAAAGTCACTACGGTCATTTAAGCGATCTTGCTCCAAGGTTGCCGCTTCTAGTTCAAAGCTTAGCGTGGTGAACTCTTCAGTTAACAGCACATTCCCTTGATAATCTTTAATCTCGCCTGCCAATATTTGCGCTAATACCGATTTACCACTGGCGTTATCACCCAGAACTAATAATGACTCGCCTTTATTTAGTGATAATTTATCGATAAATAATTCTGATTGATTCGATAATTGAAAATGTAATTGTTCGATAGATAACATAGGAAAGTACGCGAGATTAAGAGAAAGAGTGATGATTTCATTATACAAATGCAGTTAATTTAAAAGCTACAAATATATTATTATTAGTTATATTGATTGCGCTAAAGCACTTTAAAAAATATAAAAGCAGCCAAATAATAAAGCCACCTTAATAGGTGGCTTTATTATTTGGACATGAACAACTAGAGATTAATTAAGGTTCGAATTTAACCGTTAACCAATCTTCATTGTCACGAAAGTTTAGCGTACGTACTTTGCCTTTCCCTTCAATATTGACCATGTTGATCTGGGTTGGCCAAAGATCTCTTAACGCGCCGTTGTAAAGTTTTAGGCCTGTTAATTCAGTAGACAATGTTGCCTCTTGATACACCCAAAAAAACTTACCTTCTACTTCATAACCAACATTTTTTAACGAAAGAGCACTATCATCAAGCTTACGCGCAAAAAACTGTTTTGCTACATAATCGGCAAACTGTTGCTGAGTTTTCTTTGAATCGATAATGTCAGCATGTTTGTCGAATAATACTTGTACCGCATGCTCAGTGTCGTGCATGTAAAAGCGGTGCATTATTTCTAGATGACCTGAACGCTTGTTAAATAATACCGTTGATTCTGCAGCCTTTTGTTGATGAGCATGTGCGATATCAGCTGACATCGCACTTAGCACCAACATAATAGCCCCTAGAAAAGTGACTAACCCTTTGGTCATTATTTATCCTTTTTTTCTTTTTTATCGTCTTCGTCGTCAGTTTTCAGCTCAGTTTTGATATCTTGCATAATATCGCGGTTAACTTTACCTGAGCGCTTCTTAGACTTGTATGCTTCAACACGCGATGGGATGATTTGACGTGGATAGTGGTTATTTTCTACGTCAACATCAGCCGTTTCCCAACCTGGATCGACAACAACACTAGCAAGTTCTTTCTCTTTATCAGTGACGATAAGCTTACGCACTTGCTTAGGGCTTCTGCGCCAGATTTCCGCTGGAATGTACTGGTCTTCAACTGAACCGTCTTTGTAAGTTAATTGGAGAAGAATTGGCATGACCAAACCACCTTGGTTAGAAAACTCTAACACGTAGTAGTTTTTGTCTTCTTTAAGGGCGCGTTCAAGTGTTGCTTTTTCCCAAGGCTTTAAATCTTTCAGGAATTTTTGGTACTTATTACGCTCTTTGTTTGTTACGGTGAAACGGTCATTTTCATCATAGAAGTCAGTGACGTCTTTATTTCGGTCAACCCAAAGTGTCTTGCCTTCAGCTTTGTTACGCTGATTAAATAATGAAGATGGCTTATCGTTTTCAATGTCACGTAAACGGGCAAAATCAATATCAGGGTTGTGCGTGTCTAAACGCATTTTGTAAACCTTGTCGATAGAGATATCAACGTGATCTGTTGAGTAGAACCAACCGCGCCAGAACCAATCTAGGTCAACACCAGATGCTTCTTCCATGGTACGGAAAAAGTCTGACGGGGTAGGACGTTTAAACATCCAACGCTCTGAATACTCTTTGAATGCGAAGTCGAATAACTCACGACCAAGAATCACTTCACGTAAAATGTTTAGTGCTGCTGCAGGCTTAGTGTACGCGTTAGGACCAAGACGTAAAACACTGTCAGATTGGGTCATAATTGGCACTTGGTTTTGAGACTTCATGTAACCAGTGATATCACGTGGCTCAACGCCCCATGGAATTGTAGGATCCCATTCGCGACCAGCAACACCATCAAGGAAGCTATTTAAACCTTCATCCATCCATGTCCATTGGCGCTCATCTGAGTTCACGATCATTGGGAAGTAAATGTGGCCAACTTCATGAATAACCACACCAATTAAAAAGCGTTTTTCCGCTTGTGAGTAGGTACGGTCGCCATCATCACGTAATTCAGTACGAGGACCGTTGAATGTGATCATTGGGTATTCCATGCCACCGACAGGACCATTAACAGACTGAGCAGTTGGGTATGGGTAGTCGAAAGAATAACGCGAGTACACTTCCATCGTGTGGATTACCGATTCAGTCGAATATTTCTTCCAAAGATCGCCACCTTCAACAGGGAAGAAAGACATCGCCATAACGTGATCTTGCACATCGCCACCTTGCTGGTAACCCTTTGCATCCCACATAAATGTACGCGATGAAGCCCATGCAAAGTCACGGACATTTTTGGCTTTAAAGGTCCACGTTTTGCGCTTGCTTGTGCCTTCTTTCTCGTTTGCTAACGCTTCTTCCTCGGTTACGATAAACACTGGGCGTTTAGCTGTTTTTGCTTTTTCTAAACGCTTACGTTGTGTTTTCGTTAGTACATCTTTCGGGTTTGCTAGCTCACCCGTTGAACTGACAATATGATCAGCAGGTACATCGATTTGTACTTCGTAGTCGCCAAATTCAAGAGTAAATTCACCGCGACCTAAAAACTCTTTGTTGTTCCAACCTTCGTAATCGGTATAAGCGTGCAAACGCGGGAACCACTGTGCAAGTAAGAAAATATCATTGCCATCTTCAAACTTCTCATAACCAGAGCGTGCTGAAACGGCATTTTCTTCAACAATGTTGAAGGAAAAATCAATAGTGAACTCTACGTCATCACCAGATTTAAGTGGTTTAGGTAGGTCGATACGCATTTGTGTACCAACAACAGTAAACGCAAGCTTTTTGCCTCGACTGTCTTTAACTGCGTTGATTTCATAACCTAACTCATTATCCGCTTTGAAATGCATAGCGCGTAATTCGTTCAAGTTTAATTTAGTTGCATTGCTTGCGTCGCCAACCGTATTTACCGGACCACGACGACCTAAGCCACCAAAGTCATTGGCCATATTTGCAATGGAGTCATCTTTAAAACGGTTTTGGTCTAACTGCACCCATAGATACTTTAAACGGTACGGCGAGTTATTTTGGTATGTAATGTCTTCTGTAGCAGTAATGCGACGCTTTTCTTCATCAAGTGATACTTTGATTTTGTAGTCAACTTTTTGCTGCCAGTAGTTTTCACCCGGTTCACCCGCGGCATTGCGGTAAACATTTGGCGTAGGTAGTACTTCATCTAGTTGACGGAACTTATCTTCAAAGTCACCTTTCGTTTGCTGAATTGCAGACGCGTGCACAGTTGAAGCCAAAGTTCCCGACAACAGGATGGCTGAAATTATATAGTTTTTCACATTCTTAATGCTATACATTGAGTTTCCTTTCGGGCTTTAATCATTTTAAAGCTTGGTTTAGATTTTGGAGCGAGACCTTATGTGTATCATTTTGTTATATCGTAACGGTTGTTTCAATGTATTTTATCGAGAGAAAGAGGGTTGTTATCGCAAATTAAACAAGTTTCAATCTGAAGGTTTGTCATTGTATATCACGAGCGGAGTCAACCCCGCCTGTTCACCAAACGATCACACCATTGATTTTTAAGGATATACCGCATAAAAAGCGCTTTGGAAAACTAAAGAAAAGACTAATTGTATAGAAAAGGTGTATTATCCGAATAAAGTAGCTTTGCTTAGCTCAAACTTAAACTCCTCATGATGAAAATGGCTGTGGTAATTTAGCCGATATTTTCTGCCTAGTAGCAGATGTTCATCACTCAGTAAGCCAGCACCTAAGCGGTTAATGATATTTTGCTTGTCGAGTACTTGAACAATAAACACTACTACTTGCCGTACCGTCTTTTTGACTCAAACTTGCTACAAGTTGAGGTACTGTTGCCAGCCAAAATTACCCTTTGTAACGAGTCAACTCTTTGATATCAATTGTTATAAAGGATGTGATTAATGAGAGAAATCATTGATAGAGGTTCAATGATATATCGCCATTATGTGATTCTATAACATAATAAACAACACCCTAACTTCACTACTAAATTTTCGGTACATTTATCGAGCTAGAAATAATGAATCATGGATAGAATTTATACTAAGTAAGCCAAGCAATACCTAAGAGAGGCTGCAGTGCTTATCTTTTAGTTTCAAAATAGCATAATTTAATGTCCCAACACTTAAATTGAAATTTTTAAACAACAAAAAAAGCGACCACTCAAAAGAGTAAGTCGCTTTAATTCAAGCATAGGTAGTTCTAACTTTATTCGTTAGTTTCCATCTTTATTTAGACGTTTCCAACTTTATTTAGAACCCACACAATTTAACAATAAAATTCAACGCTTACTCCACAGTTACAGATTTTGCTAAGTTACGAGGTTGATCAACATCGGTACCTTTAATAATCGCAACATAGTAAGAAAGTAATTGTAATGGCAGTGTGTAAACAATTGGCGCGATAATGTCATCACACACAGGAACATTGATTACTTTACAGGTATCATCGCTTGAAAAGTTCGCTTCATTATCAGCAAATACATACATTAAACCACCACGGGCACGTACTTCTTCAACGTTTGATTTAAGCTTTTCGATTAAATCATTTTTTGGTGCGACCACAATTACTGGCATTTCCGCATCAATTAACGCTAATGGACCATGTTTCAATTCACCAGCTGCGTAAGCTTCAGCATGAATGTATGAAATCTCTTTCAGCTTTAATGCACCTTCCATTGCAATTGGGTATTGATCACCACGACCTAAAAATAGCGCATGGTTTTTATCAGCAAAATCTTCTGCAAGCTCTTCAATCGGAGAAGCTAGTGCTAGTACTTCATCAAGCTTTGCCGGCAAAGACATAATTGATTGAGTAATTTCAGCTTGTTTCTCTGCTGACATACCGTGATGTTGGCCAATAGCCATGGTCATCATCAATAAGCCCACTAACTGTGTAGTGAAAGCTTTTGTTGAAGCAACACCAATTTCAGCGCCCGCTTTAGTCATAAAGGCAAGGTCTGATTCACGCACCAGTGAAGAACCCGGTACGTTACAAATAACTAGGCTTGATTGATAGCCAATTTCTTTCGCTAAACGCAACGCCGCTAAGGTATCAGCGGTTTCACCTGATTGAGAAATAGTTACCAATAAAGAGTTTTTCGGTACAAATGATTTACGGTATCTAAACTCACTGGCGATTTCGATATTACATGAAACACCCGCTAACTCTTCTAACCAATATCTGGCGACCATACCTGAGTGGTAACTCGTACCACAGGCAATAATTTGTACGTGCTCAACATTTTTGAAGATTTCATCAGCACCTTCACCAAAAGTATTGATATCAAGCACACCGCCAACTAAACGACCTTCTAAAGAGTTACGAATAGCCGTTGGTTGCTCGTAAGTTTCTTTTAGCATGTAATGACGGTATTCACCTTTGTCACCACTGTCATGCGATACATTAGCTTCTTTAGCTTCACGCTCAACTGACTCACCGTTAATATCAAAGATATTCACTTCAAATCGGCTGATTTGTGCTACATCGCCTTCTTCAAGGTAAGAGAATTTACGTGTTACGGGTAAAAGCGCCATGATATCTGAGGCAATAAAGTTTTCACCTAAACCGTAACCAATAACTAATGGGCTGCCTGAGCGAGCAACAATAATGTTGTCTTTATCACGACTGTCCATAACAACTGTACCGTAAGCACCTTCAAGCTGCTTAACCGTTTTTTGTACTGCTGCTAGCAGCGTTTCACTGGTTTTTAACTCATGATGTACAAGATGAGTGATCACTTCGGTATCGGTTTGCGATAAGAATTCGTAACCTAAACCCTGTAAGCGGGTACGTAATTCTTCATGGTTTTCAATAATACCATTATGCACAACCGCAATGGTGTTGTTTGATACATGTGGGTGAGCGTTCACTTCGCTTGGTGCACCATGAGTTGCCCAACGCGTATGTGCGATACCAGAACCACCTGCTAATGGTTTTTGCTCTAATGCTTGGGCAAGCTCTTGTACTTTACCTAAACGTTTTGCTGTTAGTAATTCGTTGTCATTACTGATAATTGCTACGCCAGCAGAATCATATCCGCGATATTCTAATCGCTTTAAACCTTCTACTAAAATATCTGCTACGTCACGTTGCGCCACTGCGCCGACTATACCACACATAGTATTCTTCCTTTTTTACAATATTTACAGGCCTGCTTTAACGCTAAAAACAGGCCGCGAATTTATTTAAGTTAATAAGATTAGTTGCCGTCAACTAACCTTTGGCAATGATAAGTTTCACACCTTGTTCAGTCAGGGCAGATTGCATCGCATCTGAAAGACCATCATCAGTGATAACCGTATGAATTTGTTGCCAAGTAAGTTCTAAATTTGGGATCTTTTTCATGATTTTGGCTGATTCAACCATCACAATAACTTCACGAGCCACTTCAGCCATTACCCGACTTAAACCAATGAGTTCGTTGAAGGTTGTGGTACCACGATTAATATCAATGCCATCAGCACCAATAAAAAGTTGATCAAAGTCGTACGAGCGTAAGACTTGCTCTGCAACTTGCCCTTGGAAAGCTTCCGAATTTGCAT
>Ga0105348_1000381_pt1 | contig 33023 bp, 29 predicted proteins | sample EN8Hudsemesocosm_2_FD_83504 | JGI IMG/M metagenome (GOLD analysis project Ga0105348, IMG submission 83504) | Methane-oxidizing microbial communities from mesocosms in the Hudson Canyon - EN8C Hudson Canyon | ecosystem: Environmental > Aquatic > Marine > Cold seeps | place: Hudson Canyon... | reverse complement strand
TCTAATTCCCCTTCTGGGGTTCTACGCACGATGGCTGAATGCTCTAAGTCCGATAAATAAACATTACCCTCAGTATCCATCGCCATGCCATCCGTCATGGTTTTTGGCCCCAGCGCTTCTACCAGCAATGCTAGCTGGCTAGGTGATAGCGAGCTATCGATTAAGGCTGGGTAAGGAATTCTATAAAGTTGGTCTGCACTAATACTGGCGTAATATAAAAACTCATTGGTGGAATCAAGTACCAAGCCATCAACACCTGGATTAACGGTAAATAAGCCAAACAGGGTCATTTCTCGACCTTGTACAACCGGTTCAAATTCACCTGCGATTACTGATTCATGCAGTTCAAGCACTCTTCTAGCGGAGTCATTTTTAATATCATAGATGACTAACGCAGGACTCTTCGCAAAAATACTGGCATCAGAGATGATGATGAAATTGCCATCATTACTGATTTGAAAATCATTGGCATGTGAACCTAGCGCAAATTCAGCTCGAGTGAATGAAAAACGTTTCACCATTTTTTCAGTAACTAGATCAAAAGCCAGTAATCGCACCTTATCCAAACCGTGCTTGCCATTATCCAATACCCATAGCTGCTGCTTTTTATCGATACGAACTGAAAGGACTTCATTGAACGCATGAGGCTCAGAGCCACCCGGCTGCCAGTCAATACTTGGGAAAGCCTGCGCTTTACCCTCTACTAACTTGGCAACATTGATTAGCGGATTGGCTTCAGGGTGAAGGGTTAAATAAACATCACTGTTCGCTGCGACGGCAATATTACCGGGTGGGTAGGGTAAATCAGCGACTAATTCCAATTCAGTACTCGCCATTAACGGCATGCTTGTACGATCAGGAAAATGCGCAGATTCCACGTAGCTCTGGTGAATTAAAATCAAAGCCGTTACTAAAGCAATGAGCGAAACGATAATAATTTGTTTAAACGCTGCAAAAGACATTTTCTTCCCCAATCCAAACACAAATTCTTGTTATAATTGCTTTCTATTCTTATGTATTTAGATGACAAATGAAACTGGAAATTTTATATCTAGATGAAAATCTAGTCGCGATCAATAAACCATCTGGCTTGCTAGTACACCGCAGCGAAATTGATCGTCGTGAGACCTTATTTGCACTACAACTTCTACGTAATCAATTGGGTCAGCGTGTCTATCCCGTTCATCGTCTCGACAAGCCAACTTCCGGTGTGCTGTTGTTTGCGTTAAATTCAGAAACCGCGAGCCTAATGGTGGAACAATGGCGCCAACGTGACGTTGAAAAACGTTACCTAGCAGTCACTCGTGGCTATATGCCTGAGGAACTGCACCTAGACTGTGCCATGGTGCCCCCTGTCGATAAATACGCAAAACACGAGCACATAAAGCCCGCTCAAGAAGCGATTACCGATTTCAAATTATTGGCGACCGTTGAAATCGATGTCGAGATTGATAAATACCCACAATCTCGCTATTGCATGGTAGAAGTTATGCCAAAGACAGGCCGTAAGCATCAGATTCGCCGCCATTTAAAACACCTTAGCCATCCTATTATCGGTGATGCTCGCTATGGCAAAGGCCGCCATAGCCGTTACTTCCGCGATCACTTTGATGCCGGTCGCTTGTTATTGCATGCTTGGCAGTTAAGTTTTGAACATCCTTATAGCGGCGAAAGAGTGGATCTTTATGCGGGACTAGACATCCCAATGAAAGGACTGCTGGAAAGATTTGATTGGTTAGGCAGCTTGCCTAACTCTTTGATTCAGGCGACGGAGCGAGCGTTGGTTGACGAACAATGTAGAGAGCTACCAGAACCCCCACCAGAGGAAGAAGAACCTTAACGGCCGTAACAGGAACAATATAACTGGTTACGCTCATACTAATCGCAATTAAGGTAATGGTGTATATCTTCGCTTTAAGCGGGATGCCCTTACCTTCTAAATAATAGACTAAGTACTTACCCAATCTAGGATGCCCTACTAGCCAGTTATAAAACTTAGGCGAAGTGCGCATAAAACACGCCGCGGCCAGTAATAAAAAGGGCGTCGTTGGCAAAATAGGTAAGAAGATGCCTATTACCCCTAATACCACACTCAACCACCCTACAAAGAGAAGCAGAGCCTTAACCGCCTTGTTTTTGAATCTTGTTACTGCTGACATATATGCCTCTAATTACAGCGATCTCGCATAATAACTCGTCTATTTGTAATAGCTTAGCTTGAATGAAGACCGTAATAAAAGAACTTACTCACATTATCTGTGGATAAAATACTGCATAAGTTTTTTATAAGTCTCGCCAACCCGCATGAATACTGGTCTCTTAACAGATTGTCGGTTTTTCGATCAAATAAAAAAACCTTATTTTTCAAGCTCTTAGATATCAAATGACAATATTATGACAATTCAACAAATCTGACAAAGTCATTAATACATGAAATATTTGCTTGTGAATAACAGGAAAATTACGACAGATAACTTCAATCTATTTTTAACTAACGAAAGAAACACTTTTATCAGCACTGCTAAAATTAAGAACACTATCCAGCAAACCCGCATGCTTACTGGTCTCTCTTGCTTACCCACAGATTCTGTGGATAACTTGGTGGATAGAGGCTTTAAAAGGTACTCAAAAGCCCATGCTATCTAGCCCCTTGTTAGTTTGTTTGTTTTTTAACCAATGAAAATAACCCTTTAGTTTCAATGAGTTAGGAGAGTCAATAGCCTCATCTTAAGATTATTAAAGATTAATAGCATTACCGAGATGGTTATTTTTAAACTGTGAGTAAGAATGCTTGTTCATTAATATTAATTGATGCTGTCAAGCATTTTTCACGATTTTCTTAAGATTGTTTAATCCAATTAACAAAAATAAAAGGAGTCATGAGAAAATAGGCCCTAGCAGATAAGTGAGTACTTACCGCTATTCAATTCTAAGGCAGTTCACCTAGCTGTGGATAAACAAGCCCTTATAACGCCTGATAACTTTATACAGCCCTCGCAAACAGGCAAAATCATTATTAACCCCACTCAATCTAAAAGTTTTTTGCTATATTTTTCAATCAGATAGAAAGCGAGAAAGAAAGGTTGCTAATTTTTTGACGACAAATAATTGCCTTGTGTATAAAAGGCAAAAAAAAGGAGCCATAGGCTCCTTAACTGTAACTTTTAACTAACCCTGGGGATCATATCTATTAATCCAAGCCAATTGTCTTCGCTAGCTCTTCAGCTTCCATATAACCACCAATAAAGCGGCCGTCTTGTAATACGATTGCAGGGGTTCCACTAACACCCACTTCATAACCTAGAGCGATGTGCTCTGCAATTGGCGCATCACATTCTAGGTTGTCTTTAATCGTACGATTTTTCTTTGCAGCGGTCATTGCTTCAGCGCGGTTATCATCACACCATACTGATTTAATCTTCTTGAAAGAACCTGTTAGCTGCCCTGTACGACGATCTGTTACGCCCGCTCTAGGATACGCTAGGTATCGAACACTAATGCCAAGGTCATTTAAGCTCGCTACTTCATCATGCAGCTTGCGGCAATAGCCACAATCAATATCAGTGAAGACGTTAATCACCGTTTTTTCTTCGCCTTTGGCTTTAAAAACAACTAAATCTTTGTCATCTAAGGCTGCCATTAAACCTTCACGCTTAATATTATTGCGATTTTTGGTGATGTTATTTGGCTTCAGCGGTAATAGTTCATACAGCTCACCACGATAAACCATGTGGGTTAAATCGGGAGTTAGGTGAACAAGCGAGCCATCGGCTAATACCGCTTCAATGATTTGTTTGTTAGCAAGACTAATGACTTCTTTCACTTTAACCGGCTGGCCAAATGATTGAGAAATTTGGTTTTCCACTCGTACAGTTAGCTGCTTATTCATTTCTGCTGCATCGACAACAGGCTGAGTCACTTCTTCAGCATAACTTGTCGTCGCTACCGCAAAAACGGCCAATAGGGTTGCTAGTATTCTCATTCTATCTCCATGCTGCTATCAACAGACAAACTTCTATATTACTTGAGGACAACTCTTTGAGACGTGTCGCTTAAAATAGTTCCCGCTAGTGTACAGAATTTCAGGCATAAAAAAACGGGCACAAGGCCCGTTCTTTTAGATTTGCTTAAAAACACATCACTCTTTAATAAAGAGTTACGCCTTTTTAACCAACTTCTCTTTAATACGTGCAGACTTACCGCTACGCTCGCGTAGGTAGTAAAGTTTAGCCTGGCGTACATCACCGCGACGTTTAACTTCGATAGAATCGATTAAACGGCTGTGAGTTTGGAAAGAACGCTCAACGCCCACACCGTGGGAGATTTTACGTACTGTAAACGCAGAGTTAACACCGCGGTTACGCTTACCAATTACAACACCTTCGAACGCCTGTAGACGCTCACGAGTGCCTTCGATAACTTTAACTTGAACTACTAAAGTATCACCTGGTGCAAAATCTGGAACATCTTTCTTAAGTTGTTCTGCTTCGATTTGCTGAATGATTACGTTTCTATTGCTCATTGCTCGCTCCCTAATAATCGTGAGGCTCTTCTGACTCACGCTTAAAATCTTCTAATAACGAAACTTGTTCGTTGTTTAAGTCTAGCTTGTCTAATAGGTCTGGTCGTCGTTGCCAGGTACGTCCTAAGGACTGTTTCAGGCGCCATTGTTGAATCAGCTTATGATTGCCACTCAACAAAACGCTGGGTACCGCTTGCCCTTCAAATTCTTCCGGGCGGGTATAGTGTGGGCAGTCTAGTAAACCATCCGCAAAAGAGTCTTGTACGGCCGATAACTCGTGCCCTAAAACTCCCGCTACTTGTCTACTTACCGCATCTAATAACGTCATGGCAGGTAACTCACCACCACTGAGTACGAAATCGCCGATAGACCACTCTTCGTCAATTTCGGCCTCGATTAAACGTTCATCGATGCCTTCGTACCGTCCTGCAACTAAAATAAGTTTGTCATGCTGAGCCAGTTCAACGACTCCTGCTTGATCCAGCTTGCGCCCTTGAGGTGACATGTAAATAACTTTTACAGTATCTCCTTCAACAACACCGGCTGCTTCTTTAGCGGCATTGATAGCATCCCGTAACGGTTGAATTTTCATCAACATGCCTGGGCCACCACCGTATGGACGATCATCCACTGTTTGGTGCTTATCATGAGTAAAGTCTCTAGGGTTCCAGATACTTAAGCTCAATAAACCTTGTCTCACTGATCGACCTATTACACCCAATTGGGTCATAGGTTGAATCATTTCAGGAAACAGTGTTATCACTCCAAACCACATGGTTTCACCACACAAACAGGCTTAATTAAAAGTCTGCTTCCCAATCAACCTGCATTTCACCAGCATCCAGGTCAATCTTGCCAACCACTGCATCAACATAAGGAATCAGACGATCTTGCTGGTCAAGACTGCCTTCATATCCCTTCACACTCATCACATCGTGAGGAGCGCCAGAGTTGAACAAATGATCGATTTTACCCAACAACTCACCGTTTTTATTAACGACGATCAAACCAACAAGCTGAGACCAATAAAATTCGTCTTCTGCTAGTTGTGGCAAATCAGAAGATAGTACTGCGATATCAGTCTGGCTTAATGCCAAGGCCAAATCACGGTCGTCGATACCTTCAAATTTTGCAACTATGCCTTTACCTTGGGGTTTGGCTTCTTTCACTTTATAAGAACGCCACTGACCTTTTACTTTCAGTAACCAATTTTTATAATCCAGAAGACCTGTCATAGGATCGGTGAAAGAATGAATCTTCACCCAACCTTTAATACCAAAAGCAGTCGTCACCTTTCCGACGATGGTTACGTCAGAATCGCTAATCGATGTGGATTGCTGTGCTAATGCCATGATATTCCCCGGTGAAAGCTAGATTACGCTTGTGCTTTAGCGTTATCTTTTAATAACTTAGCAACACGGGCAGAAGGCTGTGCGCCTTTGCTTATCCAGTATGCAACGCGTTCAGCGTTAACACGTAGAGCTTCTTCAGAACCACGCGCTACAGGGTTGAAGAAACCAACGCGCTCGATAAATCGACCGTCACGTGGGTTACGTTCGTCTGCAACAGACAGATGATAAAAAGGACGTTTTTTTGAGCCACTTCGGCTTAAACGGATAACTACCATAAAATATTTCGCTCCGATCGTTTTATGTGGGTAGGTGTTAATATTGCCTACCGTAATTTTTAACCCATGAAAATTCATGGGTCGCGCATTCTACACTAATTATGCTTTCAGTCCAATAGGTTGCAGGCATTGAGCTGTAGAGGTAATGTGAGCACCAGTAACTCCAACAACAAGAACAATTCGGAATAAAACACCTATGTTTCAAGCACTCACACAAGTCGCATTGCCAATTGCGATCATCCTTATAATGACAGGCGTTGGCTTAAGCCTTGTACCAGCCGATTTCAAACGAGTTTTCCAGCAACCCAAGGCCTTTTTCCTCGGCGCCATCTGCCAAATGCTCATCTTGCCATTGATTGCCATCGCCGTTATTGCACTGACAGGTTTAACAGGTGAGCTGGCCATCGGTTTATTCATTCTTTCATTATGCCCAGGCGGAGCGACTTCTAACCTTTATAGCTACCTCGCCAAAGCAGATGTTGGACTATCCGTATCGCTCACTGCAGTCATTGGCTTCATTACCCCCTTCACTATTCCACTACTGGCGGTTTGGGCAATCAATTTTTATGGCAGTGAAGGCGATCAATTCCAACTGCCTATTATCAGCACTTGGATTAAATTAATGCTGGTGACGGTTATTCCAGTACTGGTCGGCATGGGAATTCGCACTAAATGGGCGAATGTTGCTAAGCGCTCAGAGAAATACGTCAGTGGGTTTTCGATGGCTGTTTTGGCGTTCATTATTATTAGTATTTGTATTAACTTAGGAGAGAAGCTAATTGACTTCGCGATTGCGACAGGCCCTGCAGTAATCATATTAAATCTAAGCACTATGATACTCGGCTATTTTGCTGGCCGCTTCTTATTGCATACCGAAGCTCAATCACGAACCATTACATTAGAAGTAGGCATGCAAAATGGAACCCTAGCACTACTTATCACATCCGGAATTTTAGAAAGCGGAGCTATGTCTATGGCACCCAGCATATACAGCTTATTTATGTTTGTGAGCGCGTCTTTATTCACCTATTTAGTTTTACGAAAAGATAATTTAAAAAAACATGCCTAGCTAATAGAAAAGCTAAATCCTCTTAGCTCTATCTAAGCTTAATAATAATGCCGCTATCAGTAATAACGAATCTCTGAGCGGCATTCATTTTAAATCTAAACCTAATTCCTGATTCTAGTTCTGTATTTTTATCGCACCATACGTTTTCTGTCTAATCATGCTCTAATTAACACATATTAAGCACTAACCACTTGAGCTAAGCATGCTGTACAAATTAAACGCACAATATATGAAAATGGTTCGCCCATGGCACGAAGTGGCGAAGACAACACGACAGTTATTATCCTACCCAGGCAACCCGTTTTCTGATCACTTTTATTTCCGCAGCGCTTCGGCTTCTATTGAATTATTTGAACGCTTAACCGCTGATTATGAAGAACCAGAATGGGGTCTTGATAACACCCTAATTAATAAAAAAGAAGTCAAGATAAGCCAAGAAGTAGTACTTCATAAACCTTACTGTAATCTGCTGCACTTCAAACGCTCCAAGCCTCAAGCAAAGCAAAAAAAGGTATTATTAATAGCCCCTTTATCAGGCCATTTTGCAACTCTATTGCGCTCAACAGCAAAAGAATTCCTACCCGACCATGAAACGTATATCACTGATTGGCGTAATGCCCGTGACGTTCCTCTAAGCTCAGGAAATTTCAGTTTTGATGACTATGTAAAATATTTAATTGAGTTTATTACTTTCTTAGGCCCCGATACTCACGTGGTAGCTGTTTGCCAACCTTGCGTCCCAGCAATGGTTGCGCTTGCGGTCATGCATCAAGAAAAAAGCAATTACCTACCTAAGTCTCTAACCCTCATGGGTGGACCCGTTGATGTCCGCATTAGCCCAACCGAAGTCAATGATTATGCTGGCAGTAAAGACTTAGAGTGGTTTGAGAAAAATGTAATTTGTACAGTACCTGCTGATTTTCTAGGTCAAGGGCAAACGGTTTATCCTGGTTTCATTCAGCTATCTGCTTTTCTAAGCATGAATATGGATAATCACATTAATAAACACGTTAAGTTCTTCAATGATTTAATTACTGGTGATGGTGATAGCGCAGAAGATCATCGATTATTTTATAACGAGTACCTTGCCGTTATGGATATGCCAGCGGGTTATTACTTGGAGACAATTCGTAAGGTGTTTCTTGAGCATCAACTCCCCAATGGCACCCTAGAATACCAAGGCAAGGTCATCGACCTAGGGGCCATCACAGAAACTGCGCTATTAACGGTTGAAGGTGAAAAAGATGATATTACTGGCAGAGGTCAAACATCAGCTGCTTTAAGTTTGTGTAATAACTTATTAAGCGATAAAAAGAAACACTACGAACAAGCAGGAGTTGGGCATTACGGTATTTTCAATGGCCGAAAATACCGAGACAATATTGCTCCGATGATTAAAGACTTTATTCAACAACACAGTTAAATCCGTAAAAACATCAACACTGACTCACCACGAAGTGCACTTCGCGGTGAGTATTGTTCACGTTTTTCGCAGCTCTTTCTTAACTAAACCTTGTTAACTAAACCTTCTTCACCAAATAATCCCAATACTCATCTCGCAAGGTCCGCTTTTGCAATTTCCCTGTTGCCGTATGAGGCAACTGATCAACAAATAGAATGTCATCAGGAAGCCACCACTTAGCGACTTTATCGGCTAAAAACTCATAGATGGTTTCTTTCCCTAAACTCTTATCTTGCGCAACAATAAAGAGAAGAGGTCTTTCATCCCACTTTAGATGCTTAACACCAATAACACAGGCTTCAATAATACCCTCGCAACCCTGAGCCGCATTTTCTAGATCAATCGAGCTTATCCACTCGCCACCGGATTTCACAACGTCTTTAGCCCGATCGACAATTCTTAGATAACTACCCTTATTGATAGTGGCAATATCCCCAGTATCAAACCATATGTTCCCCTGCTGATCTTCAATAAAGCAATCAGACTTATCTGATTTGTAGTAGCTACTTAAAACCCAAGGTCCACGAACCCTTAATAACCCACGGGCTTTGCCATCATGCATTAGTGGAAGGTTGGTTTCCTCATCAAATATTTCTATTTCGATGCCAAGCATTGGCTTGCCTGCTGAAGTCTGAATAGCGTAACGCTGATCATCAGTCATCTCAGCCATTGCCTTTTTCTTCGCGCCTAGCGTTGCCAATGGACTGGTCTCTGTCATTCCCCAGATAGGCAATAAATAAATCCCATAATCTTTATCAAGAGTTTCAACTAAAACTTTCGGAGAAGCTGCACCACCAACACCGACAGTTTTTACTGAAGGTATTTTTAAATCATTTTCTTTTAAGTACTCAATCAAGCCCAACCAAACGGTTGGTACACCTAGCATCAAATCAACCTTAGCAATATCAATTAAACGATAAAGATCTTTTCCCGCCATTCCCTCTCCGGGTAATACCAAAGTCGCTCCTGACATAGGGGCAATATAAGGTATACCCCAAGCGCATACGTGATACATAGGAACAACCGGCATAACCACCGTATCAGAAGAGATATTCAATGCATCAGGATTACGGCTGGCAAAGGCGTGCATCACGGTTGAGCGATGAGAATACAAGACACCTTTTGGATTACCGGTTGTACCCGAGGTATAACAAAGACACGCTGCGCTATCGGCATCAAGATCTGGCCATACTAGCTGATCATCTTGCTCTGCGATGAGCTCTTCATAATTGATGAGATTTGTAAGTGAGCTTGCGGGCATTTTGTCAGCATCGATGAGTACAATAATACCTTTAACCGAGGTCATTCTATCTGCAATAGGTTCTAACAAGGGTAAAAAACAAGCATCGACTAAAAGATAGCTATCTTCGGCGTGTTGAATAATATATTCAATTTGCTCACTATAAAGGCGAGGATTAATGGTATGGCAGATAGCCCCTATACCCGAAATGCCATAGTAGCACTCGAAGTGTCTATAGCCATTCCATGCCAGAGTGCCAATACGATCGCCCTCCTCTACCCCTAACGTTAAAAGAGCATTAGCGAGCTTTTTTGAACGAGTCAAAGCATCACTGTAAGAATAATTATGCACATCACCTTCTAAGCGATTACTGATGATTTGTTGCTGACCATGATGACTAGCAGCATATTCTATTAGGTCGGAAATCAATAATGGCTGCGCCATCATCTGACCTGAAGTGAGAGGCTTTCCTGAGCTCATTACATTCCCTTGCAGTTGTTTTAAAGCGGATAAAAAATTAACTGACAGTAAAGCGTATTTTTATTTAACTGTCAGGATAATTTTCGCTTTAAATCTATATAATTAATTTAACTGCTACGTGAGCATTTAACCAGTAGTTCCTTTTCATTAGTAGTAAAATTACACATTAAATATAAGGTGCGACACTAATCGCCTTTATCATCTTTTAGCTTACCAATAAGATCCGAGCGATAATCTTCTACTGAAATACTCAAGCCTAATTCTGCTATTTTTTCATCTAGCTTTCTAATCTTTTCATTCAACTCGTCCATCGTTAAAGTATTGTTATCTAACTGATAAACTTGCTTCGAGGCATGAAGGTTGAAATGGCTAATAATTATCGCGTCTTTATCGTTCGCCTCAAGTGCAGCTTGTAGTTTCTTTGAACTGCGATAAATACGATTCATTTCTTTTTTCAAGCTACGAACATAATTTATTTCAGCCATAAAAGGCTTTGCTGCGACTATTTTAAATAAACCAGCAATAATTCCTGCGCCCGCAACAACCCCTAATACATTCCACCAAAAATTGTCACTCTCATCACCACTGCCAAAGAAGGTAATCAGAATATTAGAAATACTTAAAGAGCTGATTAATAAAATAGCTACCGTTGCAACTAAAACGATATTAAGGCGTTTTCGATAAAGTGCTTTATCGATTGTTTGTAATTTCATGAAGGCATCCGCAAATAAGCCCCTACCAAGATGATAGAGGCGAGCTATAACATTAACGGATTATAACCACTTTCAAGGCGAAAGGTGAGCAATACGACAGCTCATTGTTCACAGAATGCTTAATGTACCAAATCAGCCCTAAATTCAAACGCCTCGCTCTCACAACTGATTTTATCTTGCTCCTGCCCTACCATTAGCTGCATAAAGGCGCCTTTATCGACTCTGATAAGATTCTCATGATCACCACTTTCAAAGAAGACTTCGTCCATCATAGAAAAAGAAGAATCCCAAATCACAGGAAAGCCATATACCTGCCCTAACGCAGGCACTGCACCGACTTCGCAATCAGAAAATAAACCAGATAACTCTTGCTCTGCTACTAAGCGGAAATGCCCATTCATATGATCATTCAACCAAGAGGTCACCAAGCGATTAGTCGATGGAATTAAACAGAGCCGATAGGTATCACCGTCATGAGTCATAACGGCCTTGGCCACCTGTTTCGGCGTAACGTGGGCAAACCTTGCTGATTGCAAGCTACTATCGGAGTGAGGATGCGGGATTAAATTAAAATCGATACCAGACCGCCCTAAGTGAGTCTCGATACTGGGAGCCATAGACATGATAATTTCTCCTAAAATATTCGCTACCCTGTAAGAATATGCCTCGACTTGAAGGGGCGCAAAGGAAAGCGCCATAAAGAACCGATATGTTTAAACAAGCCTTTTTATACTTCAAAAAGCTATATCAATTCATCGTAACCTACACCACACACCGTTATTTATTTATTGCTTCATCTCGGTTTAATACCCAGCAGCGCTGATTATTCGTGAATCCTATCTGCTGATAATATTTATTAGCCGCAGGTGCCGATATGAGGATTAACTTACATTTAGGACCCAGCTGATTTTGTGTTTGGATTTGCAGCTCTTTGCCTATGCCCTGATTTTGGTATTCCTGGTCCACGGCTAGATCGGATAGGTAACAGCAATAGTGGAAATCGGTTACGCAGCGAGATATTCCAATTAATTTATCTTCATGCCATGCGCTGACTATTAGGTTGCTGTTTTCGATCATGCCTTTTAGGCAGGCTTCATCTTCAATTGGGCGACGCTCGCCTAGGGTTGAGTTTTGTAGCAGTTGGGTGAATTGGGCTGGGGTGATGTTTAGATTGGTTTTGTTGTTTGAGTTGTGGATTTTGTAGGTTATTTTTGTGGCTACGCGATTCATTGAGAGAGTCTTCCTTGATTGAAAGTACATAGTAAATCGCAGGCATAAAAAAACCAATACTGGGTATTGGTTTTTTTATTTGGCGGACAAAGTAATGATAAGAGAATACGGCGTTGAAATATATTCTAGGGTACGTCCCTGTAGTGTCCGCCGGCCTGCCCTTCCTTGGGCAGTCGAATAATCTAGCAGGAAGCTCCGCTTCCTAAGCGCTAGATTATTCCCATTCGATCGTAGCCGGTGGCTTCGAGCTTACGTCATAAGCAACACGCGAGATGTGTTCGATTTCGTTGATGATACGGTTAGAAACCTTTTCCAACAACTCATACGGCAGGTGTGCCCAACGCGCTGTCATAAAATCGATAGTTTCTACTGCGCGTAGCGATACAACCCATTCGTAACGACGACCATCACCCACAACACCTACCGACTTAACCGGAAGGAATACAACAAACGCTTGTGACGTTTTGTGGTACCAATCAAAGTTATGTAATTCTTCTAAGAAGATTGCATCCGCTTCACGCAGGATGTCGCAATATTCTTTTTTAACTTCGCCAAGAATACGAACACCAAGACCTGGTCCTGGGAACGGGTGACGGTAAACCATGTCGTATGGCAAACCTAATTCAAGACCCATTTTACGTACTTCGTCTTTAAACAATTCACGAAGCGGCTCTACAAGATCCATCTTCATATCGTCTGGTAAGCCGCCCACATTGTGGTGTGATTTAATCACGTGGGCTTTGCCAGTTTTAGACGCTGCTGATTCGATAACGTCTGGGTAAATAGTACCCTGAGCTAAGAAATCAACATCTTTAATTTTTGTCGCTTCTTCATCGAATACTTCGATGAAGGTATTGCCAATCGCTTTACGCTTTAGCTCAGGATCAGAAATTCCTTTAAGCTTACCCAAGAATAAATCGGCCGCATCAGCGCGAATAACTTTAACGCCCATGTTATCAGCAAACATATCCATAACCGCATCGCCTTCGTTTTTACGAAGTAAGCCGTTATCAACAAATACGCACGTTAACTGATCGCCAATCGCTTTATGCAATAACGCAGCAACAACAGAAGAATCAACACCACCAGAAAGACCTAATAGAACTTTCTTTTTGCCCACTTGCGCACGAACACGAGCAATCTGATCTTCAATAATTTTTGCTGGAGTCCACAATGATTCACAAGTACAAATTTCGTGAATGAAGTGACCCAATAGACGCTCACCTTGCAACGTATGCGTTACTTCTGGGTGAAACTGTACGCCATAATAGTTTCTCTCAGCATTGTACATACCCGCAATTGGACAGGAATCCGTAGACGCTAAGATCTCAAAACCTTCAGGCATTTGGGTAACTTTATCGCCGTGGCTCATCCAAACATCTAAAAACTTATCGCCGTTTTCTACGTGATCAGAGATGTCTTTTAATAAAGCAGAAGTGCCTTCGGCTTTAATACGTGCATAACCAAACTCACGTAAATCAGAACCTTCAACTTTACCGCCTAACTGCTCGGCCATGGTTTGCATGCCGTAGCAAATACCCAATACCGGAATATTCAGATCGAATACGGCCTGCGGAGCGCGAGGAGAGTTTTCTTCGGTTACTGACTCAGGGCCACCGGCAAGAATAATACCGTTCGGTGCGTAATCGATGATTTCCTGATCATCCATATCCCAAGCACGAATTTCAGAGAACACTCCTAACTCACGAACGCGACGTGCGATAAGCTGAGTATATTGAGAACCAAAGTCTAAAATTAAAATACGCTGAGCGTGAATGTCAGTCATAACCATCTCTTTCTAAAATGAAAAAACCCGCAGACGAATCAGCAGGTTAAAATTTGAATCAATTTTTTCTCGAAGCTCGATTGAGTATTTATTCCGCAAAACGGCGTAAATACTTCCCTGTAGCCTTAAGTTCGGCATCCATGCCTCTCATATTTGCTACTTAAACACTCAATAGAGCTTCCTATAAATTTTTCTATCTTTCTCAGAAGCGTTACTGAGGCCGCTAGAGTGAGGCAAAAATTTGTGAAAGACCGGAGCTTAGCGTGCTAAGTGAGGATCTTGAACCAATTTTTAACAAAGCTCTAACAACGCAAGTAGCTTCTAGCCCATACGGTAGTTAGGGGCTTCTTTCGTAATTTGCACATCGTGTACGTGCGACTCTTTCATACCTGCGTTTGTGATACGAACAAACTCAGGCTTAGTACGCATTTCTTCAATCGTTGCACAACCGGTATAACCCATGGAAGCACGTACGCCGCCCATCAACTGGTGAACGATGTTTGTTAATGGACCTTTAACTGCGATACGACCTTCGATACCTTCTGGTACCAACTTGTCTACACCACTGTTTTTATCTTGAAAGTAACGATCTGAAGAACCTTGAGTCTGACCCATAGCGCCAATAGAACCCATTCCACGGTAGCTCTTATAAGCACGACCTTGGAATAATTCAACTTCGCCTGGTGCTTCATCAGTACCGGCAAGCATAGAACCCACCATGATTACGCTAGCGCCAGCAACGATCGCTTTTGCAATATCACCAGAATAACGGATGCCGCCATCAGCGATAACGGGTACACCGTATTTTTCCATCGCAGTTGCAACGTTAGCAACGGCTGACATTTGAGGAACACCTACACCCGCAACAATACGCGTAGTACAAATTGAACCTGGGCCGATACCGACCTTAACGCCATCGGCTCCTGCTTCTGCCAATGCAATCGCAGCAGCCGCTGTTGCAATGTTGCCAGCGATAATTTGTAGATCTGGGAAGTTGGCTTTCGCCCAACGTACACGGTCAATAACACCGGTACCCGCTGGATTACTTGTATGACCGTGTGCTGTATCAACTACAACAACATCAACACCTGCCGCTACTAATGCCGCAATACGCTCATCAGTACCAAAACCGGTACCTACCGCAGCGCCAACACGTAAACTGCCACGCTCATCTTTCGACGCTAGTGGGTAAGCTTGTGCTTTGTTCATATCTTTTACTGTCATCATGCCCGCTAGCTTGCCAGCGTCATCAACAACTAAAACTTTTTCGATGCGGTGTGTATGCAACAAATCCTGCACAACATCACGGCTTTCGCCTTCTTTAACAGTCACTAGCTTTGCTTTTGGCGTCATCACTGTTGATACAGCGGCATCTAGATTCTTTTCAAAACGTACATCACGACTCGTCACAATACCAACCAACTCATCGCCATCAACAACAGGTACACCTGAAATCTTATGCATTTGAGTTAATTCTAATAATTCACGAATTGTTGTAGAACTTGCAGTCACGATAGGGTCTTTAACAACACCACTTTCGTAACGCTTAACTTTAGATACTTCTGCGGCCTGCTCTTCAACAGTCATATTCTTGTGAATAATGCCGAGGCCACCGTCTTGTGCGATTGCAATCGCCAAACGGGCTTCAGTCACTGTATCCATAGCGGCAGAAATTAGGGGAACATTAAGCTCGATACCTTTTGTAATGCGCGTTTTAAGCGACACTTGGTTCGGCAGAACTTCAGAATAACCAGGAACTAATAAGACATCATCGAATGTCAAAGCATCTTCAGCGATTCGCAACATATGAGGCAACCTGAAAGTAAGGTGGGTATAAACTTTGACGCGGCATTTTACTGATGAATGTGCTACTTGGCAAGTCTTTGGTGAGTAAATCCCCAAAAGAGGGATATTAACAAAAGCTGATTATAGTGACAAGAATTCAAGTAGGATTTTTTTATTCTCTTTAAAATTGAATGTTTGGATATGCCTGCCTTTAGATTCTTGCCAGTGTTTAGGCTCTAGAGCCTGCAGATAAAGCTCCTGACCTAAACGATAGGGTAAAACCCCATCGGCTTGACTATGGAACATCAAAATAGGTTTAGGAGAGATTTTTGAGATGTGATTTACAGGATCCCACTGCGTCGGCAATAGCCAAGTGATTGGCCAAGCAAGCCAAGTTAACGGAGTTCTCAAAGTTACATCCTGAGCAATGTCTCGATAGCCTGTAAAGCTAGCATCCAATACCAAACCCGCTAGATTATACCGGTCTTTAAACAATGCCATACTCGTCGTTGCGATAGCCGAGCCTATACTTTGCCCAAAAACATATACTTTTCGCTTAGGGAAATTCTGACGTATCCAGATTAAAGAAGCTTCAACATCTTGAAAAATAGCAGGAATAAAAGGTTCACCTTCCGAATGGCCATACCCACGATAATCTAATAAAAAAACATTAGCGCCCTTTTCTGGCAACCAATAAACACTGCCAATATGGGTACTTATATTTTCGGCATTACCATGAAGGAATAATACTATAGGAGAATCATCTCCCACTTCATCATTAACAGCCGGCAAGAACCACGATACCAGTTCAGTACCATCATCAGCTTGAAGTGAAACTTCTTCATAGGCTAAATTAATATCTACCGGTGTTCGTGCATATTGTTTTTGTGGATAAAAAAACAAACTCGTTAAGTTAGTACAGCCACCTAACAATAGAAAGGTAGAGACGAGAACAATAGTCGATAACTTGGTCACATTAAAAATACCAATTCATCCCTAGCTTAACGCTATCACCATCAATATAACTTCCTCGCGTGGAAATAATTTCTCGCTTTGCTTCTAACCGCAGCTGAAAATTTCTGCTTACCTTGGTGCCTAAAGAAAGTGAAATATCCTGATAATCAAATTCGTCTCCTAAAATAGAAGGAAAGTAACTAGCAAAAGCATTCACCTGCCACTGGCTGCCCTGGTATAGCCAACCTAGCTGAGTTCCTGCTGCCAGCTGATAATTTTTTTCAAACTGCCCAGAAGCTTTTAAACGCCCCTCTAATAAACCATATACCTGCCCCCAATGATCTTTTTCATAACCAATATCATAGCTATAACCACCAGCAACATTTAAATGTGCAAATAAGTCACTACCATTAATTAAAAAACGATCCACCCCAGCATTCACACGCCAGGAAATTGGCTGCTGAAAATAATCTCGTGCACCTAGCGATAATATATTAATGAGACTAAATTTCTGCAACTGAATTTTAGTCTGTGAATTCTCTGAATTTGACTCAAATTCTTTTTGATTAATTGCACGTAATGTTAAAGACCCCATTTCAATTTGGCCGCCCTTAATAAATCCCTCTGGCAGATCCATTAACTCATGGTATGCCATACGAAAATTCACATCTACGAATTCATCATCATTTTGCTGGCCAAGGTATAGACTTGTGCGTTGAGTTAAATGCCCTTGATCATCACGTACAGCAGGCGTTTGTATCGGCTGAAACACATCATTTAAAGGGATTTTACTGCGTGCAGATAACAAGGCTAATGAACGCTTACGATTTGCTGGTGAGCGCTGTTTCTTTTTGACCACCAAATAACGCAAGTAGCTAATTGATACCTCTAAGATTTGGGCTTTTTCAAAATCGGAAAATTGTTGAAATTCCTGCGTTGAAATATTACTCGGTTCTAACGCAATCGCTTTGGCCAATTCTTTCTGTTTACCACTAAGCTGTGCTTGTTGCTGGTTAAGAATCACACCAAATGAAGGTCTATAATCTACATACTCGACCTTGTCTGTATCAATTAAACTTCGAATGGTATCCACTGGCATCGCTTTCAATGAGAAATCTTTGGCTACATCTATGCGATCGCTAGAAGCATCAAGTAGCGCTAATAATCGGTAAGAACAATTTTCATCAAAAAAGAAATAGTCAAATTCTGTATCCTTGGTTTCCCAAATATGATTAACGAATTGTACGACTTCATTTTTTGTTAAATTTAAGCGGTATTCCCAAACATCTCTATGCTCTAAATGGCTGTATTCATTAACCTTAGCGTAATAAGGCAATACCGATACGACTCCAGGATACCCCCCTGCTAGCCCTTTATAACTAAATACTAATTCATTATCAGTTGGATCAGCATTGGCGGCAAAGTTAACACTATAAGAAAGCAGTTTACTTTTATTTTCATCATCTCGATCCAGTCGAATTAATGTATGCCCGTACATGGAGGAAGGTGAGTTTAAATACGATGCGGGAAATATTAACGTTAGCTGGTGCGCGTCAATTTCAGTTTTCCAATCATTCAACTCAGTGCAAGATTGATCAACCCAAGATGAGTAAAACTGTTTTAGCCAGGTATAACGGGCAGGAAAACGGCACTGTAATGATTCATTATCGACCTGGTTACTTAATGAAAATTGCTCGACTTCATTTTGTAACTCAGCGTAAGCATCGAACTTTCCATTAGGGTGTACAAAAAAATGTTTACTATCATTCTCACTTTTCATTGTTGCTAATAAACCATGAGGTCTATAGTGCAATAAATGAAGCCACTGAGCGTTTTTTGCTAGTTCCGCTAGGTTAATATCTGTAGATTTATTACTTAGCTCTTCAGCACTTACATTTTGTACAAATAACAAAGCAATGAAACAACCAATTACGACTAAATGTTTTTTAATCCCTAAGACTTTCAATTTAAATGCTTCCAATTTAAATGCTTCCAATTTAAGTATTTCCAATATTAAGTACTTCCTATTCTTAATAGTCAGCAAAATAAATGAACAAGCATAAAAAAGGCGTGCCATGGCACGCCTTTTTTCACAGTTGCTTTTAGCAACTGATGTACCCAGTTAGAAATTAACCTAGGTATTTTTTCAATACAAGATCAGATTGCATTGTATCTTTCATTGCTTGATAAGCAGTTTCAGATGTTGCTTCTGCAGAGAACATAGTATCGAAGCTAGCTTGTAACTTAGTATTGAAAGCTGAAGTATCTGTTGCTTCAACGCCAATAATTTCAGCAAGCGCAGCTAATGTTTCGCCTTGGCCTTTAGCAACATCCATGGCTAGCTGATCCATGTTGTTATCCATAAAGGTTTGAACACCCGCCAATGGACCATTAGCAGCTTCACAACCTAAAGTACCAGAAGTCATACCAAAAGTTTGGTTACCAGAAGTGCCGTTTGTTGTTGCCGCTAGAACATGTTCGTGCCATTCGTTTGCATCTTTAAATACAACCGCTGTTCCTAAACCGCAACCTGCTGGACCAGCAAAAGCAATTGTTGAAGACGCTGCTAAAAGTGCACCAGCAATAATTTTTTTCATAATGTTCTTCCTTTTTCATTTAAGTATCAATGATCTTTAGATCATAGGTACTTAACTTAGACCCATGATTTTAAAATGTCTAGTATTAGAATCATGATTTTATTGAAATTTAATACTAGCCCACAAAGATGAACGTAAGCTGAACAAATGAATAATATATTATTCTGACTTTGATTATTAATCATCCTACCAAAAAATCAAATTTCACTCCCCCAAAACCCAAAATCAACCCAGGCATTGGCAGCAAGTTTTGTAAAAGTGTTGATATGTGGCAAAGTAGACCTCTTTATTTTATTGGTTTGATTACCCGTGTCACAATCTACTCATGACGTCTTTACTGTTTCACAGCTGAACCAACGTGCCAAACAGCTGCTTGAAATAACGTTCAACTCAGTGAAAGTAGAGGGAGAAATCTCTAACCTTTCACGCCCTTCATCAGGTCATTGGTATTTCACACTAAAAGATAAAGGCGCACAGATTCGTTGTGCCATGTTTCGCTCACGTAATGCACAAGTTAAGTTTCAACCAAAAGAAGGTGATCAAATTGTTGTTCGTGGCAAAGTTAGCCTGTACGAAAACCGCGGTGACTATCAACTAATAGTTGATGCGATGAAGCCTGCTGGTGAAGGTCAACTCCAACAAGCATTTATACAACTGAAACAAAAGTTAGGCGCTGAAGGTTTATTTGCTCTTGAAAGCAAGCAGGCGTTACCGGCTGAAATTAAGCGAATTGCTGTCATTACTTCTCCCACAGGCGCCGCAGTTCACGATATTTTAACGGTACTAAAACGTCGCTTTCCTGCCATAGAAGTCGATATCTACCCAGTACAAGTTCAAGGGCAAGACGCTGCGCGGCAAATCATCTGGTCCATTAATCAAGCGAATACCGATGCCAGAGCCGATGTTATTATCGCTGGCCGCGGTGGCGGCTCCATTGAGGACCTCTGGTGTTTCAATGATGAAGCACTAGCGCGTACTATTTTTCATAGCCGCCTTCCTGTCGTTAGTGCTGTCGGCCATGAAGTTGATTTCACCATCGCTGACTTTGTTGCCGATGCTAGGGCTCCAACACCTTCGGCGGCTGCAGAAATGCTCAGCCCTGACCAACAGGAGTTTTGGCAGCGACTGAAAGCAATATCCGCTCGCTTTGAAAACAGTATTGAACAACAGCTCAGCAATAAAAAATGGCAGTTACAGAGCGTTCAACGAGGTTTACAGCACCCTGGCGATAAATTGACTCAATATGCTCAAACTCTAGATATGCTTGAATTGCGCATGCAGCAAAGCCAAAGAAATCAGCTCAATTATGCGCAGCAACGATTAAATAAAAGCCAACAGAAGCTACAACAACAAAGCCCCGTCAATACCTTGCAAAAAATTGAGACACAGCTTAGTTATTTACAACAGCGATTATCGACGAGCATCAAGCAAGTTATAACGAATAAAAAAGACCGTTTACAACAGCATGCTCTGTTATTAAACGCCGTCAGTCCTCTGCAAACATTAGGACGCGGCTATGCTATTTTACAAACAGAATCCGATACGATTGTCCGAGATAGCCATGATGTAAAAAAAGGCGATCTGTTATCCGCTCGAATTGGCCATGGACAGCTTAATCTTGTCGTTGAGAAGGTAAAACATGAAAGAAAAAACAACAAAAAATAATACCCTGATATCGACCTTATTCGCCTTTATATTTTTAACGATGCAGAGTGAAGCAAAAGAAGCGACAGTCTTCGATTTACCTCAAGATGACCGAATTCCTGGTGGACTTGCGGTTATTCCGTTAGACGAATCGAACCATGGTCAAAAGATCCTATTTAACGGTCAGGAGGTTTGGCAGTTAAGCGATAGCAGTGACAATCATTGGGCAATCATCGGCATCCCACTAAACCAAAAAGTGGGAAAAGTAAGCTATAAAATTGACGATAAAGAATCCTCTTTCACGATTAAAGACAAAGCTTATAAAGAGCAGTATCTCACGGTAAAGCGCAAGCATTCGAATCCACCAGCCGATCAAATAAAGCGTATTCAAAAAGAAAGCCGTTTATCGAAGAAAGCATTTACAACATTCTCTGATTTTAATGTAGACAAGCCCTATCGCACTTTCAAACAGCCTGCCCAAGGACCAATTTCTAGCCCATTTGGGTTAAAACGCTTTTTCAATGATCAAGCCAGACGACCCCATAGTGGAATTGATATTGCAGCACCTAAAGGCTCTGACATTATCGCACCAGCCGCTGGCGAGATTATATTAACAGGACACTTCTTCTTTAACGGCAATAGTATCTTCATCGATCATGGCCAAGGGTTAGTCACAATGTATTGCCACATGGATTCTCTTGAACGCTCGGAAGGAGACAAGGTACAAGCTGGCGATATTATCGGTACCATCGGCTCCACCGGCCGTGTTACTGGTCCTCACCTACACTGGACAGTAAGCCTGAATAATAGCCGAGTTGAACCCCTTCTATTCCTTGCTAAGCCTCTTTAAATTGCTGTTGATTCCTCCCGCTTCTTTATTAAGTGCCGAGGAAATGACCTGCCAATAAAAGAATTCATTAGGAATTGTCGATATTTCCCTACGTAATGACACCTCTCTGTCTATACTCAAATAGCTTTCTTTAAAAAGCGGGTTCTTCCTTAGAAAATTTTATATTTGGGCCATTGAAAATTCTATGATCAAACGTATATCGATTGATAAACTACGACCAAAGATGTACGTATCTGATCTGAATTGTGACTGGATACCCCATCACAAAATGCAAAAAGAAGGCCGTATCCCCAATATTGCTATGATCGCAGAGCTTAAGCGCCGCGGCATCAAAGAAGTCTATATCGATACAGAGCGAGGGCTTGATGAAGCCGATGCTTTTACCCAAGCTGAAGTTGAGCAACAGAATCAGACCAAGCTTGATAAAGCAGGCTCTTTAGACATGAGTAAGGCAGGCTCTGTCAGTGTCGAAGAAGAGCTAGCCAAAGCTCATAACTTACAAAATAAAGCGAAAGGCATTATGTCTGACGTACTGAGCGATATTAAGTTCGGTAGGCCATTAGAAACAGAAGGTTTTGATGAACTCGCCGATGGCATGATTGACTCTGTGCTACGTAACCATAATGCCTTGGCTTGTCTTGGCCGTATTCGACAAAAAGACAATTACTTGATGGAGCATTCCATCAACCTTGCGGTATTAATGGGCATATTTGCTAAATCAATGAAGATTGATCGAGATACTATGCACCATGTAATGGTTGGAGCACTGCTGCACGACATTGGCAAAATCATGGTGCCTGATAACATACTTCATAAGCCAGGCAAGCTTGATGATGATGAATTTTCACGCATGAAACAGCATGTCGTATTTAGCCGAGATTTATTAAAGAAAACCCCAGGAATTCATCCGTTAACCGTTGATGTTGCTGCCCAGCACCACGAACGCATTGATGGCAGTGGTTATCCTGAAGGCCTTAAGGGCTGTGATATATGCCGCGAAGGAAAGATGGTCGCTATTACCGATGTCTATGATGCAATCACCGCCGACCGCTGCTATCACAAAGGCTTAGCACCAACAGTAGCTTTGAAAAAGTTACTCGAGTGGAGCGGGACGCACCTAGATGAGAAGCTTGTACATACCTTCATCCGTAGCATGGGAATTTATCCTGTAGGATCACTCGTCATGATGGACAGTGGCCGCTTAGCCGTTGTTATCGAGGCCAGTGAAAAAGATCAAACTCGGCCAATCGTTAAGGTAGTTTACAGCACTCGCCTCAAGCAATATATTCCTGCGGAGATTATTGACCTGAGCAAACCCATTAGCCAAGACAGCATAAAAAGTTCCGTCGATGCAGACAAGTGGCGTATCAAAGTTGCTGATTTTCTCGCTTAGAATTCTTCTGGCCTGACGACGTGAAAATCATCTCGTCTACCTGACTAAATTCCCTCGCATGATCTTCGACCTTCACAGCTTCAGTCAGTTTACGCTGATAACTCAAAGTTAGTTGAGTTATTACCTGAAACCATTCCTCAGATACGTTTAACGTCTTGCTTTCCATGCTTATCCTTCTACGCTTAGAGTAATAAAAATTTAAAACGCAGTTTAACCAATACTACTGACAAAGACTGTCAGTAGTATTGGTTAGGTCTAAAGAATGATAAATTCTTAGTAGATAAATATGAAAATTAAATCTTTTTACTTTCTAATAATTGTAGCCACGCATTAACTTGCGGGGACTCAGGCGGTGATTCTATAACACTGGCAGCATCAAGTTCGGTTAATAATTTATCAAAAGCTCGCACACGACGCCCCTTAATAAATGCAACTCGAGCCAGCGCTTTCGCATGGAGTTTATCCCCCACCAAAAACTTGTGCTCTATATAACAATACTTGCGGTCCCAACTAATAACCTGAGTTGTAATATCCACCTTTGCTAAAGGCTTAATTTCTTTAATAAATAAAATACTTTGTGAACTCAGTACCGATTTCCAACCACCACCAACAAATTTCGATAATGAATTAATTTGGATTAAATACTGTGTTCTCGCCAAATCCAATAACGCAGGATAGCGAGAATTCGTAAGGTGAAGATTAAAATCACAATCCATAGGCCATATGTGTATTTGCGTATGACTTGCCTCTAATGCTCCAATTCGCGGTAATCGATTGCGTAATAAAAGCAAACGCAGCATTCTAAAAATCAAATTCATTACTTTTTCTCAGCCTGCTTGTCAGTCTGCTTATCAGTACGATCGACTTTACGAATCAAGCCTTCTTGGGCAACCGATGCGACAAGCTCACCTTGCTGATTATAAACCTGTCCACGGCAATATCCTCGTCCTGAAGAAGCACTTGGGCTATCCAAAGAATACAACAACCACTCATCCATTTTTACCGGACGATGAAACCAAATTGCATGATCTAAACTGGCAACCTGCATATCTTTTTGGGCAAAAGAAACACCGTGTGGCATCATCGCAGTGCCAATTAAATTAAAGTCCGTCGCATACGTCAGTACATTCGCATGCACCATAGGATCATCCGTCAGAGGCGCATCCGCTTTCATCCACACGTATTTAATCGGATCTTGTTTCTTTGGTGCAAAGATATTGATTGGATCAATCGCACGAATCTCAACCGGCTTATCCGCCGTATAAATATCTCTGACACTTTCAGGAAACTTGTCCTTAAACATGCGGCTCAATTCAAGCTGTGAGACAATACCTTCGGGGCCTTTAACTTCAGGCATTGTGTCCTGATGCTCAAAACCGGCTTCTGGATGCTGAAATGAACACATCATAGTCAAAATTGCTTTGCCATTTTGGCTGGCTTTAATTTGTCTCATCGCAAAACTACGGCCATCTCGAACGCAATCAACTTCAAATTCGATGCTATCAACAACATTACCTGGGCGTAAAAAATAAGCATGTAAAGAATGAGGGGCCCAATCACCTTCTGGCAAGGTTTGGCTTGCAGCAGATAAGCTTTGTCCTAATACTTGACCGCCAAAAAGATTGCGAAATCCTAAGTCTTGGCAGTGGCCACGAAAGCGGTTTACACCGATAGACTCTAAGCGTAATAAATCAACAAGCTCTTGTACGTGAGGCATCCAATACTCCTTTTATCAGGGCTTCACTTCTGCCCTATTAACTAAATACTCTTTACGACAGTTTAGTCAGCCTAGGCAATCCTGCATTGGCCCAAATGACGTTCCTTACCAATTGCTATTAACATCATGCGTCTAATTCACCTTCTGCGACTATGCCAAATCCTGACTATCTCGTATAATGCCGGCAATAAGGCTATTTGCCGACATTTTGAAAAGACTCCCTAGACATGACCAAGACCTATCCAGATCAGTACCAATCTCTGTTAGATGAAAAGCAAATCAAGATCCAACAAGACTTTGCTAATTTTGCGATCAACAGCTCTGGAGAACCACAGCCGCTCCCTAAATTGGAAGTCTTTGCTAGCGAGCCTGAGAATTTTCGCTTACGCGCTGAGTTCCGTATTTGGCATCAAGATGGCCGCTGCTTTTACGCCATGTTTGAGAAAGGGAATAATAAAGTTCCTCATGAAGTCACTGACTTCCCGATTGCCAGCAAGCTAATTAATCGCCTAATGGGTGAAATGCTCGAAGCGGTCCATCAGCCTGAAAATGACATTCTCATGCAGCGTATGTTCCAAATGGAGTTTTTAACGACTCTTAGTGGTGATGCTTTAATCACGATGATTTATCACAAGCCGCTAGATGAAGAATGGCAAGCCGCTGCAGAAAAGCTTCAAGCACAGATTGGCTTCCCAATTATTGGCCGTTCACGCAAGCAGAAGCTAGTGCTTGAGCGTGATTATGTGATCGAGAAATTGACCATTGATGGCAAGGAGTATCACTACAAGCAAATCGAAGGGGGCTTCACTCAACCGAATGGCGGCATGAATCAGAAAATGCTGGCTTGGGCTAAAGAGTTATCGAGACCTTTAAGCGGTGATTTACTCGAGCTGTATTGCGGTAATGGTAACTTTTCGATTGCACTCGCAGAGCATTACAACCGGGTTATGGCAACTGAAATTTCTAAGACGTCGGTTTATGCTGCACAAGATAACATCGAAAAAAATGACATTGATAACCTCATTATCGCCCGTCTTTCGAGTGAAGAGTTCGTTCAGGCGTTGCAAGGCGTACGTCCTTTCCGTCGCTTAAGAGGCATTGATTTGAATGCTTATAACTTTACAACGACGTTAGTAGATCCGCCACGATCAGGTCTTGATGACGAGTCGGTAAAACAAACCCAAGGCTACGACAACATCATTTATATCTCGTGTAATCCTGAAACCTTGCACAATAATCTGCAAGAGTTCACTAAGACACACGATATTAAACGCTTCGCGCTTTTTGATCAGTTCCCTTATACGCATCACATTGAGTGTGGTGTGTTTTTGCAGCGTAAGGTTTAGGTTCTAGATTGGCGTTGAAAAAAGTTAATCAACAACCTCACGCCAAGGCTTCTCGCTTAGGCTCAAATTCGCTTCGCGAAGAGAGCCATATTGTAATCTAATGTAGGTCGTGCTTTAGCGCGACAAGTTGTTAGCCTAAAGGCTAACCTACAATACGCCGCAAACGGCGGCGTATTCAAAGCGTGCCGCACAAGGATGAACTGCATGCTGAACGCAGCGCATTGCGGTTTAGAAACTAAAATCTATGATGCTCTTGTTGTTTCTTTTCCAGTTAATCCTTAATCAATACATCTAACGCTTTTTCTTAGCTTTTTTCTTACGCAGAAAATCCTTAACCGGGGTCGGTTTTGCCATCGGGTTAAATGCTCGATCGAACTGATTACGAATATCAGCAACCTTCTCATCACGCTTTTCATGCTTGCGGCGCTCAGCGGCCTGCGCAAAATCTAAAACATCTTTCGAATCTGACATACAATACCCCTCAGAGGCCAACAACCTCATCTTTTACAACTATAAAAAGCTAAGGCCACACATTTAATGAATAGTTTACCGATTGATTCTATCTTACCAGAATTAAATCAGGCCTTAAGCCAAAACAAAAATGTCATATTATCTGCCCAACCAGGGGCAGGTAAAACCACTCGCGTGCCACTGGCATTATTAGACGCAGAATGGCTAAGAAATGATGATGGTAGTTACAAAAAAATCATCATGTTAGAGCCCCGTCGTCTGGCTGCCCGCAATGCTGCACTTTTCATGGCCAAAAGCCTTAACGAAGCCGTCGGCCAAACCGTTGGCTACCGCATGCGCCAAGATACTAAGGTTAGCTCACAGACCCGCATAGAAGTCATCACCGAAGGCATATTAACCCGCTACCTGCTACAAGACCCTGAGCTCAACGACATAGGCCTCATCATCTTCGATGAACACCATGAGCGCTCTGTGAATACCGATCTCGGTTTAGCTTTGAGTCTACAATGCCAGCAATTGTTCCGCGAAGACCTCAAATTATTGGTAATGTCCGCGACTCTCGATAAAGAAGCTCTAGAAAGCATGCTAGAAGCCCATACCCTATTCTGCCCTGGTCGCGCCTTTCCTATTGATTATCACTATCTTGGTTTTGATTCAAAGACTCGCCTAAGTAACCAGATGTGCGATGCTATCACCACAGCATTACAACAAGAAGACGGTAGTATTTTAGCCTTCTTGCCCGGCGTTCGTGACATTCAGTTTGTTCAGCAACAGTTACAAGAAAAATTAAACAGCCCACAATTCTCTTCTTTTTCAGCCAATACCATCATCCACCCACTCTATGGACAATTGAGCGATAAAGAACAGCAGTTCGCAATACAAGCGACAGCAAAGGGTAAGCGGAAAATTGTACTCGCAACCAACATTGCTGAAAGCTCACTCACTATCGAAGGCATTCGAATCGTAGTGGATTGCGGGTTAGAAAAGCAGCTTAACTACAATCCTCGTAGTGGCATGAATGCGCTGGTTACTAAAAAAATTAGCCAAGCGTCTTCGATACAGAGAGCGGGTCGTGCTGGACGAATGGAGCTCGGTGTTTGTTATCGCTTATGGCACGAGCAAGGGCAAACAAGTTTAGAAGCTCACAGTCCCGCTGAAATTAGCCGAATTGAACTCAGTGACTTAGTCTTGAACGTTGCACAATGGGGCGCTGAAATTGGCGAGCTCGATTGGCTTACTCCACCGCCTGAACGCTTTGTAGTCCAAGCACAATCGTTATTAAGCGACCTAGAGCTCTTAGATAGTAAAGGGCAAATCAGCCCTCATGGTGAACAGGCTAGCCAACTGGGTATGTCGCCTCGCTTCGCTCACATGCTATTACATGCCGATTCAAAGCAAAATCTCAACGATGCCTGCCTACTCGCTGCACTGCTAACCGATACGCCTAAAGCACTGCGTAATAGCGATGATTTATCCAGCCTGCTGCAACAAGTCAAAGCGCAACCTAAATCATTCAATTCGATTTACCGACAAGCACAGGCATGGGGTAAAAAAGTCAGTGCGGGGCTTAGCCCAAAGCCAATCAGCTCCGACCATGCAGTCAGCATACCGCAGTTATTATCCCTTGCTTTTCCAGACCGAATTGCCCAGCGTCGGGCAAACCAGAGTCAAGCGAATGCTCAGAGTAGTAATCAAAACAGTGGCCAGCAATATTTGCTCAGCGCAGGTCGAGGTGCTCAACTTTATGGCAGCTCCGCTTTAAGTCGTGAGGATTGGTTGATCGTGACGGATATCGAAGACAACCTTCAAGGCAGCAGCTTAATTCGTAAAGCAATGCCGATAACTGAAACTGAATTGCTTGATGTATTTTCAACCCATATTCAAACTCGTAACCACATTGAGTGGAATGATAAAGGCCAGCTTGAAGCTGAGAAACGAGAGTACCTTGGGGCTTTGCTCATGAGTCAAAAGCGCCTATCTTCTCTGAGTAATGAACAATGGCAAGACGCATGGCGAAACTACTTTACTGATAACGGTATAAAGTCATTGCCTTGGACTGAAGAGCATCAGCAATTAATTGCACGCTTACAATTAGCGTTTGAATACCATTCGCAACAATCGCAATCGGCTGACAATAACCGCACTCCATGGCAAGATTTCAGTGAAGAAGCTTTATTAAACGATATCGAAACTTGGTTAATGCCGTTACTCAGCCAATGCCGCTCGCAAAAATCATTAAGTAAGGTCGATCTTAAGCAAGCTTTATTAAATCGCCTAGGTTGGGATAAAACAACCGATTTTGAAGCGTTTGTACCTGAGAAAATCCAAGTTCCAAGCGGTTCACATTACAAAATTGATTATTCTCAAAGCCCGCCGGTACTAGCAGTTAAACTACAAGAAATGTTTGGTTTCCAAGGAAAACCGAGCATCTGCAATGGTCAGATTGATCTTATGCTGCATTTATTGTCCCCCGCTCGGCGCCCCTTACAGATCACTCAAGATCTTCCTCATTTTTGGGCTAGTAGCTATTTTGATGTGCGAAAGGATATGCGAGGGAAATACCCACGACACCCTTGGCCAGAAAATCCATTAGAAAGCGAAGCGACACGTTTCACAAAAAATAAAAGCCGCAAACAATAAGCTTTATTATTTGCGGCTTTCAATTTGCCAGCCAGCCAAAACTCATGTTAAAAATAGAGTAACAACAATAAGAAATCATGAATGATTGGAGAATTGATATGGGTAAGTTTGGGGCACTCGCCATTTTGTTAGCCGTTGCTGCGGTTATCTATCTTTTAAATCCTGGAAGTCAGGTCCAAGTTGTAAAAGAACAACCCGCTATGGAAGCTACACAACCGGACGTTGTTACAAATGAACAAGCGACAAAGGTTGATACTGAAAACTCAAAAACGCAGCTCATAGATTCCGCAAAACCCCATAGTGATCACGAAGATCATGATACAAATAATACAACTGAAATCCCACAATATATAAAAGACTCTTTGCAGGCTAAACGCATACCTGCATCAGAGCTGACTGTTGAACAACATGCCGATGGAAGTAGCTCAATTGATTTTAAGGGTCAGTATCAACACGTACCGGTTGCGGTCATTGACGAAAACGGAAAGGTAAAGATAATAGAAACTAGAATTGACCCCATTACAAACCAGTAGATTAAGCCTCGAACCCTCATTAATTAGAACTATCCTCCCTCAACTACAAGATAGCCCCTGCATATTACTCAAGCACATATTTTCACTACCTTCGCTTACATTTAGACAACACAAAGAAGTGTTATTCATAACCCCTGCTACCTAATCTGTTAGTGGAGTAATATTAAGTCCATAGGCGGTAATTATGTTTGTTAGAACATTTGTATTAAGTCTGTTAGCCATGAACCCGCTACTTGGATACAGTGCCGATATTGTAATTAACCCCATAACTGGCTTTTCCGATGCGACTGTAACATCTGCTATCGGTGGTAATCCTGGATTAACTTTAGGCGCACAAAGACTTAATACCTTTCAGCAAGCAGCCGATATTCTAGAAACTTTTTTAGATATAAAAGTTGATGTGAAGGTTGACGCATCATTCAGCAGTCTTTCTTGCAGTGCTGGCTCCGCAATATTAGGCAGCGCGGGGGCTGTTAGTGGCCAGATAAACAAAGCCAATGCTCCACTAGCCAATACTATTTACCCAATAGCCTTAGCAAATAACCTTGCTCTTAGCGATATAAATTCAACTACAGCAGAAATCACGGCTACTTTTAATGCCGATATTGATAATAACGCCAACTGCCTTAATGGCGTCGACTGGTATTACGGATACGATGACCCAGCTTTAGCAGGAGCTGCTTATGTGAATGATACCTCATTCCTATCAGTAGTCATTCATGAGCTGCTTCATGGCCTAGGTGTTTCATCTTGGGTTAATTCTAGTGGTGCATTAAATAGCGGTTTTATGGACGCTTATAGCGCAAATCTCTATGACCAATCTACCAGTAAAGCTTGGTCAGCCATGAGTAATAGCGAACGCCTTGCATCAATGACCAATACCGATAACTTGGTTTGGACGGGGTCAAATGTTAATACCTCAGCCGCTGCACTGGCGCTAACCGATGGCATTAATAGCGGGAAAGTAGAAATGTATGCCCCAAACCCTTACAAAAGTGGCAGCTCAGTTTCTCATTTTAGTACGGCTGCAACGCCCAATGAAATAATGGAACCTAGCTATACCGAGTTTTTAACTACTCCTGGCATAGCAACCCAATTATTGCAGGATATTGGCTGGGCATTACCCGCTGCTACCAATAATACTCCTGTATTGGCCAGTATTGGCGCCTTAAGTAGCACCGAAGATAACAATAAAGTGGTGACTCTTTCTGTAACCGATGCCGATAGTGATACCGTAACCTTCTCTGCCAGTTCTGATAATGGCTCTGTTACTGCTTCGGTCTCTGGAACAACCCTGACACTTACTCCTGCCAGCAATTATTTTGGTACGGCCAATATTACGGTTACTGCCAATGATGGCACTGGCGCTGGTAATGCCACCGACTCTGAAATTTTGGTCTATACCGTCAATTCAGATAATGACTTGCCTGCTTTCACCAGCTCAGCTTCGAGCTCTGTGCAGTATGGAAATAATGCTAATGTGAGCTTAACCGCAACGGATATTGAAACGGCCGATGGTAGTATTACGTTTTCTGTTCAAAGCTCAAATGCCAGTCAGGTTACGGCGACTGTTTCAGGTTCAAGCCTTACTCTAACACCGGTAAATAATTACATTGGTGATACGACGATTACCTTACGAGCGACTGACTCTGATGCTGGAACAGTGGATCAAAGCTATGTATTAACGGTTACTGCGGTTCCTAATAGCGCTCCAGTATTAGCTTCAATTGGTGCACTCAGCAGTACTGAAGATACTAATAAAGTGGTGACTCTTTCTTCGACCGATGCTGATAGTGATACAGTGACCTTCTCTGCCAGCTCAGATAATGGCTCGGTTACTGCTTCGGTCTCTGGAACAACCCTAACACTTACTCCTGCCAGCAATTATTTTGGCACTGCCAATATTACAGTGACTGCCGACGATGGCACTGGTGCTGGTAATGCCACAGACTCAGAAATTCTAGTCTATACCGTCAATTCAGATAATGACCTGCCTGCTTTCACCAGCTCTGCATCAAGCTCGGTCCAGTATGGAAATAGTGCCAATATAAGCTTAACCGCAACCGATATCGAAACCGCCGATGGCAGTATTACGTTTGCTGTACAAAGTTCTAATGCTAGCCAGGTTACCGCGACTATTTTAGGTTCTACTCTTACCATGACGCCTGTAAACAATTACATTGGCGATACTACGGTTACCTTGCGAGCAACTGATTCAGATTCTGGCACAGTGGATCAAAGCTATGTTTTAACGGTGACTGCCGTTCCTAATAGTGCACCGGTAATGGCTTCGATTGGTGCCCTAAGCAGCACTGAAGATAATAATAAAGTGGTGACTCTTGCTGCGACCGATGCTGATAGTGATACCGTGACCTTCTCTGCCAGTTCTGATAATGGCTCGGTTACTGCTTCGGTCTCAGGAACAACCCTGACACTTACTCCTGCCAGCAATTATTTTGGTACGGCCATTATTACGGTTACTGCCAATGATGGCACTGGCGCTGGTAATGCCACAGACTCAGAAATTCTAGTCTATACAGTCAATTCAGATAATGACCTACCTACTTTCACTAGCACTGCTTCTAGCTCTGTGCAGTATGGAAATAGTGCTAATGTGAGCCTAACCGCAACCGATATTGAAACTGCCGATTCTAGTATTACGTTTGCTGTACAAAGCTCTAATGCTAGCCAAGTTACCGCGACTGTTTCGGGTTCTACTCTTACTCTGACACCAGTAAATAATTACATTGGTGATACTACGATTACCTTGCGAGCGACCGATTCAGACTCTGGGACTGTGGATCAAAGCTATGTATTAACGGTAACTGCCGTTCCTAATAGTGCGCCGATAATGGCCTCGATTGGTGCCCTAAGCAGCACTGAAGATAACAATAAAGTGGTGACTCTTTCTGTAACCGATGCCGATAGTGATACCGTAACCTTCTCTGCCAGTTCTGATAATGG
>Ga0105348_1000375_pt1 | contig 33337 bp, 15 predicted proteins | sample EN8Hudsemesocosm_2_FD_83504 | JGI IMG/M metagenome (GOLD analysis project Ga0105348, IMG submission 83504) | Methane-oxidizing microbial communities from mesocosms in the Hudson Canyon - EN8C Hudson Canyon | ecosystem: Environmental > Aquatic > Marine > Cold seeps | place: Hudson Canyon... | reverse complement strand
GTGGTGACGTAGTCGGTGATCATACAGTTATGTTTGGAACCGACGGCGAGCGTGTTGAGGTGACTCATAAAGCGCAAAGCCGTATGACGTTTGCTAAAGGCGCAGTACGCGCAGCTAAGTGGATTGGTCAGCAAGACAACGGTTTGTATGATATGCAGGATGTGTTGGGGTTTTAAAGCTGAGACCTCAATGTTTAGAAACTCTAGTATTTAGAAGCTTGCAATCGATGTAGTTCAAAAAACCGAAGTATTCTCCTTTAAAAGACACTCTTTTAATCTGACGATGCTTCGGTTTTTTTGTGTTTTTAATATACATATAGATCAATTGTTGTTCATTTCTAAGTTTGCTATACTCCCGCCGTTAATAATTTATGGATGAATAAGACTATGTCTTCAGCAATAGGACTTTTGCTGTGCAACCTTGCACGCCTCAGAAAATATCTCTCTACACCTCTATTAATGATGCTGACCTTGCTATTTTCTTCGCATGGTATTGCTCAAAATATTGATGAAGTCGAGCCTAATAGCACGCTTGCAATTGCGCAAGATATAACAGCTTCTTTTAGCCGTGTTCGATCAGCAGATATCCTTCATTCTGCTTTTTTACCAAGTGTCTCTATAACTGCAACGGGTGATAATACGGCGGATTATTATAAAGTCATCGTTAATGACGTTGATTCTAGTTATATATTCGATATTGATTATGGAATATCTCATGGAGGTAGTTTTGATAGTTATATCTATTTACAAAACAGTACTGGTGGAAACATCGTCACTAATAATCATTTCTGGCCAGCCAGTGGCGGAGGTTCCGGAAGTTTCAATGTACATGACTCTTATATAAAGTATAAATTTAGTAGTACTGGTACCTATTATCTAAAGGTAATTCGAAGTGGACGAAGCTATGTAGATACTGGCTCGACTTACACGTTACAAGTTTCGAAAGAAAACTCCTCGTTTATCGTCGATGCCGATGAAGACGGTATGTCGGATGAGTGGGAAGCCTTTTTCTCAATTACAGATCCTGCGGCCGATTTAGACATGGATGGTTATTCAAATTTAGCCGAATTTACTCAAGGTAGTGACCCGTCTTTTACTGACTCAGATAATGATGGATTGGCAAATAGCGAAGATGACGACGACGATAATGACGGTGTTTTAGATGTTGATGATGCTTTTCCATTAAGCTTTGCTGCAGCATTGGATGTGGACGGAGATGGTCATCCTGATGTGTGGAATGGAAATTGTAATGATCAGTGCATTATTGATAGTGGTTTACCCGCGCTAGACCAATTTCCACAATTAGCAGGTGCATGGTCTGACACAGATGGTGATGGCTTAGTCGACGCTGTGAATCCTACTTGTTCTAACAATTGCGCAATCCCCTCAGAACTGGTTGATCCTTACCCTAATGACTTTGACAACGATAACTCCTCTGACTTAGTCGATACCGATGATAATGGCGATGGTAATCAGGATGCTGATGCAGATAGTGATGGCCTGATTGAGATTAGTAGCTTAGAAGAATTAAATGCTATGCGTTATGAGCTATCAGGTACTGGGTTACAGTTAACAAGTAATGCCGCTGTGGACTCTTCTGGCTGCCCTATCATTTTATATCAAGGAACTTCTCAGCGCCGATGCAGTGGTTATGAGCTAACACAAGATTTAGATTTTGATAGCAATTCAGATGGAATTCTTGATGAAAATGACCTTTATTGGAATGCGAATAGTTCAGGTGAAGGCTTAGGCTGGTCACCTGTATATCAGTTTACCGGGATATTCGATGGTAATGGATTTGAAATTAAGAATTTATATATAAATCGTTCCTCCCAGGACAATATAGGTCTATTTGGTCGAATTGATAATTCCACTATTCAAAACGTCTCTTTAATAGGTCCGTTAGCTGAAGTTAAGGGGCGTAATTTTGTAGCGGGCTTAGTTGGTCGAATTGGTTCTAATAGTTTTATTACTAATAGCTCGGTGGCGCTTAATATTACTGGTAAACAGTATGTTGCTGGGCTAATCGGTTATGGCGAAAGTAATATTACTTTAGAAGGTAATTATAACGTCGGAAGCATTTTGGGTAGTTATGGTGTAGGTGGGCTAGTGGGGTATTTGGGTAATACTAGTGTTATACGTAAAAACTTTAACACCGGTAATGTTACCAATATAGGTTCTTATACTGGAGGGGTAGTGGGTTATGCTCCATCAGAAAACAGTATTGTTGATAGTTTCAATAGCGGAGTTGTGGAAGGTTATAATTATGTAGGCGGCTTGGTAGGAAGATTAAATAATGATAACCAAATTAGCTCAAGTTACAGTACTGGGGCTGTGAAAGGCAATTCAAATGTTGGTGGTTTAGTCGGGTATAAATACAACAATACGACGGTATCACAAAGTTTTTGGGCAATTGATAGCTCTAAACAAGCGAGTAGCGCTGGTACAACAGAAGCGACTAGTTATGTTGGTTTACCATTAGCTACGTTGAAGTGTGCAATCATTGCCAATACTACCTCAGACAATAGCAGTTGTGTTTCTGCCGATGGAAGTGCAGAGAATTTAAATGCAGCGTTAACACTCTACAGAGATTGGAAACTTCAACGGTATGGGGCTTTGGTACTAGTGACCAACTTCCAGCGTTAGTTATCAATTCCGTTAATTATCGTGATAATGATGCTGATGGTTCGGCCGATGTTTTTGATGCGTGGCCAGATAATGCAGCGGCTTCTATGGATGCTGATGGTGATGGTCATCCGGATAGCTGGAGTATCGGCTGTGATGATCAATGTATTGCCAATAGTGGTTTACCCGCAATAGACCAATTTCCTCAACATGCAGGCGCCTGGTTAGATGCTGACTTTGATGGACTCCCTGATGCAGCTAATAGTGACTGCACCGTAAATTGTGATTTAGCAGGGTTGGTAATGGATACCAATCTGTTAGATTTTGACAATGATGGTTCTCCAGATTTAGTTGATTCCGACGATGATGGTGATGGTGTTGTAGATATTGATGCCGATAGCGATGGTCTGATTGATATTGATAGTTTAGAAAAACTAAATGCCATGCGCTTCGAGCTATCAGGTCGAGGTTTAAAACTGGACTCTAATGCTATAACTGATTCTTCAGGTTGCCCATTCACCCTATATCAAGGTACTTACCAAAAACGTTGTCTCGGTTATGAGTTAACTCAGGATCTAGATTTTGATAGTAATCAAGATGGGATTTTGGATGAAAATGATCTTTATTGGAATGCCAATAGTTCAGGTGAAGGTCTAGGTTGGTCTCCGGTTGGTAATAGTTCTAGTCAGTTCTCCACGACTTTTGACGGGAATAACTTTGAAGTAAGAAATCTTTATATAAATCGACCTACTCAAGATTATTTAGGGCTATTCGGTCAAATTACAAACGCTACTATTCGCAACGTCTCTTTAAAAGGCTCATTAGCCCAAGTTCGTGGAGATGATTACATTGGTGCTTTGCTAGGCTCAGGTATTAATAATAACTCAATCCTGAATGTATCAGTTGCAATCAATTTGCAAGGTGATGATTACATTGGTGGTCTGGCCGGAATCGTTAGTCGTGACAATGTAATTAAGGGGAGCTCTAATTCTGGAAATATAACCGGTGATAATTATAGTGGTGGCCTGATTGGCCTTGCCTCATATGACAATGTGATTGAAGGTAGTTTTAATCGAGGTAAAGTTGAAGGTAATCAGAATGTAGGTGGTGTAGTCGGTCGTGTATCTGAAACTGGCACTATACGCACAAGTTTTAATACTGGGACTGTAATTGGCTCGAATTATGTTGGAGGCGTAGCGGGATACGCGAGAAATACTAATACGGTTGTCGATACTTTCAGTAGTGGTGTGGTTGAAGGTTATTCTTATATCGGTGGTTTAATCGGCAGGTTAGAAAATAATAACCAGATTAATTCAAGCTATAGCACGGGCTTTGTAAAAGGCAGTTCAAATACCGGTGGTTTAATCGGTAATAAATATTCTAACAGTGTCGTATCACAAAGTTTTTGGGCAACAGATAGCTCAAATCAAGCGGGTAGTTATGGAGCGTCAGAAGCGACGGGTTATGTCGGATTACCTTTATCGATATTGAAGTGTGCAATTATTGCTAATACTACGTCAGATAATAGTAGTTGTGTTTCCGCAGATGGCAGTGCCGAGAACTTAAATGCTGCGTTAACGCTATACAGTGGCTGGGAAGCGTCTGCAGCATGGGCTTTTGGTGCGAATGACCAAATTCCTGCTCTTGTCATTAATACTATAAATTACCGTGATAATGATAATGATGGTTCATTAGATTCTTTCGATGCGTGGCCAAATAATGCGGCGGCTTCTGTGGATGCTGATGGTGATGGTCATCCAGATAGCTGGAGTATTGGTTGTGATGATCAATGTATTGCTAATAGTGGCTTGCCTGCACTGGACCAATTCCCTCAATATGCGGGTGCTTGGTTAGATGCCGATTATGATGGTCTTCCAGATGCAGTTAATGGCGATTGTACAGTCGATTGTGATCTTGCTGGCTTGGTGATGGATGCTAATCTGTTAGATTTTGACAATGATGGCTCTCCAGATTTAGTGGATACCGACGATGATGGTGATGGTATTGTCGATATAGATCTGGATAGTGATGGCCTGATTGATATCGATAGTTTAGAAAAACTGAATGCTATGCGCTTTGAATTATCGGGCCGTGGCTTCAAACTGGACTCTAGTTCAATTGCTGATTCGTCAGGTTGTCCTTTTAGCTTGTATCAAGGTACTTATCAGAAGCGCTGTCGAGGTTATGAATTAACACAGAATCTAGACTTTGATAGTAATGAAGATGGTGTTATCGATGTAAACGATCTTTATTGGAATGCCAATAGTGCGGGTGAAGGTCTAGGTTGGTCACCTGTAGGGACCAATTCTGTTAAGTTCTCAACAATCTTTGAGGGCAATAACTTTGAAATAAGAAACCTCTATATAAATCAGCCTACGCGAGATTATCTTGGGCTGTTTGGTGCAATTAATAATGCCACTATTCGAAACGTTTCATTAACGGGCCCAGTAGCGCAAGTTCGCGGTGATGATTACATCGGTGCTTTGGTAGGTTCTGCTAATAATAGCTCTATTGTTAATGCATCAGTTGCCATTGATGTGCAAGGTGATAATTACACCGGTGGCCTGATTGGTTATGGGTCTACTAATAATACGATTGAAGAAAGTTTTAATAGTGGCAAGGTAATCGGTAATCAAAATATCGGAGGCTTAATAGGTCGTTTATCTTCAATAAATACTGTGCGTACAAGCTTCAATACTGGAGTAATAATAGGCCAATCTTATGTGGGTGGCTTAGCAGGATACACAGATTCTAATAACAATATTACTGATACCTTCAATAGTGGCTCTGTAGAGGGTAACTCTTATGTTGGTGGTTTGATCGGAAGGTTGAATAGTATTAACCAAGTTAACTCAAGTTACAGTATTGGTGCTGTAAAAGGCAGTTCAAATATTGGTGGCTTAGTTGGTTATAAATATTCTAATACGGTTGTATCGCAAAGTTTTTGGGCGACAGACAGTTCAAATCAAGCGAATAGTTATGCTCGATCTGAAGCGACAGGTTATGTCGGTTTGCCTTTGGTGACCTTGAAGTGTGCGATTATTGCTAATACCACGTCTGATAATAGCAGCTGTGTTTCTGCGGATGGCAGTGCAGAAGGTTTATCATCGGCTTTAACCTTATTTAATGGTTGGGAGGCTTCCTCGGCTTGGGGTTTCGGTACTAATGAACAGCTGCCAGGTTTGACGATTAATGCTGTGGCTTATCGCGATAATGATGCCGATGGTTCAGTCGATTCTCTAGATGCGTGGCCAAATAATGCCGCAGCCTCTTTAGATGCTGATAATGATGGTCACCCAGATGCGTGGAGTTTTGCCTGTGATGATCAGTGCATTATGGATAGTGGCTTACCGGCATTAGATCAATTCCCTCAATACGCGGGTGCTTGGTTAGATGCTGATTTCGATGGTCGTCCTGATGCCGTAAATGATACTTGTACCGTCAATTGCGATTTATCAGGGGTGCTCATTGATACCGCATTAGCAGATTTTGATAACGATGGTTTATCAGATGTTATCGATACGGATGATAACAATGATGGCATTTTAGATGTTGATGTTGATAGCGATGGTCTAATTGATGTTGATAGTTTAGAAAAACTCAATGCTATGCGCTATCAATTAGCGGGTGTGGGTTTGCAGCTTGATTCGAGTTCAGTAATTGATTCTTCAGGTTGTCCGTTTGTTCTCTATCAAGGTACTTATCAGCAACGTTGTATTGGTTATGAATTAACTCAGAGTCTAAATTTTGATAGTAACCTCGATGGAACTCTTGATGAGAATGATCTTTATTGGAATGCCAATGATGATGGTTTAGGTTTGGGTTGGAGTCCTGTCGGGACAAGTACTCAGTATGCTTTCACCGGGATCTTTGAAGGCAACGGTCATCTTGTGGAAAATTTATTTATTAATCGTCCTACAACCAGTGGGGTGGGATTATTTGGTTATACCAACCAAGCTACGATAAAAAATGTTGGCCTTACTGGACGCTTGAGTAGTCTTTCTGGAAATAATAATGTTGGTGGCATAGCGGGCCACGCAGTTAGCGCAGAAATTGAGGGTGTTTTTAATACCTTGGCGATAAAAGCTAGCGGTTATGGGGCAGGTTTGGTTGGTCGTATGGTATCTGGTGAACTTAGTAATAGCTTTAATAGTGGCAGTGTTTCCTGTACTGGACGTTATTGTGCTGGTGTGGTTGGTTATGCCCAGAATTCCTATACGATAGTTAATACTTTTAGCTCAGGAAGAATTTTGGGCTCGTCTACGGGGGGGCTTGTTGGTAATGCATCTTCATATACGATTCAAAATAGTTATTGGGCGACTGATAGTTCTGGTCAAGTGCAAAGTTCACTTCAAAATGAAAGCGCTAGTTACGTAGGTATTACCTTAGCAAAAATGCGCTGTGCACTTATTGCTGATACAACGTCAGATAATAGTGACTGTGTTTCTGCTGATGGTAGTGAAGAAAACTTAGCTGCTGCTATGACTCTGTATTCAACTTGGGATGCAGGGATTTGGGATTTTGGCACAGCACAGCAATTACCTGCGCTAAAAGTTGGTGCTTCAACTTATCGTGATAGCGATGGTGATGGTTTCTTAGATGCTGATGATGGTATGGCGTTACGAATTGAATCTTCATTAGATGCTGATGGTGATGGTTACCCAGATGCTTGGAATTCTACTTGTGATGAACAGTGTATTTTAGCCAGTGGTTTGCAATTAGACCGCTTCCCTAATCATGCCGGTGCTTGGCAAGATGATGATTTTGATGGCCGTCCAGATTCTATTAATGAGACATGTACTGTAGCTTGTGATCTTGCCGATTTAGAGCTGGATACAAACCCTGCCTTATCAGATGCAGATAATGATGGCATTGCCGATGCCGTAGACGATGATGATAACGGTGACGGCATTGTTGATGTGGATGCCGACTCCGATGGCCTAATTGATATTGATACATTAGAAAAACTGAATGCCATGCGTTACCAGTTAACGGGGGTGGGTCTGCAGTTGTCTGAAGGTGCTGATGTTGATCGCTCAGGTTGTCCGGTAATTTTCTATGAAGGTGCTTATGTGCAGCGCTGCTCTGGTTATGAACTGACTCAAAATTTGGATTTTGATTCTAATCAGGATGATGATATTACGGCTGAGGATTTATATTCGAATGTGAATGACTCGAATACTGTAGAGGGCTGGTTGCCAATCGGTAATAGCTCGCTTCCTTTTAGTACGACTTTTAACGGTAATGGCTTTGAGATTAAGAACTTTTTTATTAATCGCACAAACCTTTCATATGTCGGTCTATTTGCTTTCTTAGAAGGTGCCAGTATCAGTAATGTGACTTTTTCAGGCCACCTTGGCTCGGTTAAAGGAAATCAATATGTCGGTGTGTTAGCAGGAAAGGTTTTAGGCGATAGCATTCTTTCAAATATTCAAAATCGAACCGATGTAAGCGGTAGCTATATGTCGGGGGGGATTGCGGGTCGACTACAGGCAAATAACTCGGTTAGCTTAGCAAGTAACCTAGCAAAAGTTGAAGGTAGGAATAATAGTTATACCGGTGGTCTATTTGGTTATGCCGATTCGAACAGTTCAATAACGGATAGTTACAATGCGGGCTTAATTACGGGAACTAACTATGTGGGTGGCCTCGTAGGTTATAACGGTAGTGGTCTAGCAGTAAAAGGCGTATTTAATACCGGTAACATTAGTGGTTCTTCGTACATTGGTGGTTTGTTTGGCCGCTTAGGTAATAGCTCTAATCTATCATCCGCCTTTAATACGGGTACAGTGGCAGGTACTGGTTCTCGCATTGCTGGGCTTGTAGGGGAGACTTACTATATTAGCAATATTAGTGTCAGCTTTAGTACGGGTGCTGTGACTGGTAGTGCTGATACGGGTGGCTTGGTTGGGCGATATTCAGGCAATGCTCGACGTATTACTAACAGCTACTGGGCGACCGATACTTCCATGCAAGCGAGTAGTGCAAGTGAAAATGAGACCGATGGTTATGTAGGGTTAACTTTTGCTGCATTGCAGTGCGCTACGACGGCTAATACAGACTCTGCTAATAGCAGCTGCGTTTCTGCTGATGGTAGTACTGAAGGTTTAGCCGCGGCGTTGACCTTGTATAAAGATTGGCAGTTAAGTACATATACCACTTATGTCGATGAGGTTGCGGTTGAAGTTCCGTATTGGGTTTTCGGTGGGGATAATCAATTACCAGGGTTGGATTTTAAAGGCTCTACTTATCAAGATTCAGACAACGATAGAATAATCGATAGTTTAGATGGCTTCCCGCTTGTCGCTATTGGTGACTTATTAGATACCGATAACGATGGCTCCCCTGATGAGTGTGATGCCGATTGTCTCTTGCTAGGAATGACAGCTGATACTGATGATGATAATGATGGTGTATTGGATGTTGTCGATACTCAATTCCCATTAATCTCATTAGAAGGGCGTACTGATACCGATGGTGATGGTGTGCCTGATAACTGTGGTCCAGCATGTATTACGTTGGGCATGGTAGAAGACCTTGATGATGATAGTGATGGTGTATTAGATGTTAACGATGCTTATCCATTAATTGCCATTGGTGATCTCCTAGACCAAGACAAAGACGGTATTCCGAATGACTGTGACCCGGCTTGTGAAGCACTTGGCATGACAGCAGATACTGATGATGATGGTGATGGCGTAAGTGACCTTAACGATGCCTACCCAACTATTTCGCTAGCAGGCCGTGCTGATGGTGATGGCGATGGTATTCCTGATGATTGTGATATTGGCTGTACTTTGAGAGGTATGGTTGCCGATGCTGATAATGATGACGATGGAATTTTGGATGAAGATGATCGCTTCCCTAATATTTCAATCGCTTCGTTCTTAGATAGTGATAGCGATGGTATTCCAGATGTCTGCGGGCCGGCGTGTATTGCGGTTGGTTTACGAGCGGATAACGATGATGATAATGATGGTATTCGCGATGAAAAAGATACTTACCCATTAATCGCATTAGCCGGTCGTGATGACTTTGATGGCGATGGTGCTCCTGACAATTGTGATACGGCATGTGTTGCTGCTGGCATGCTAGCAGACCCTGATGATGATAATGATGGTATTGCAGATGTTGACGATGCTTTTGCTTTCAATGCCGCAGCGTCGGTTGATGCGGATAACGATGGTTTTCCAGATTCTTGGAATGAAAACTGTAAATATACATGTCAGGTTCAGTCTGGTTTGACTATTGATGCCTTGTTAGCCGATTCGGATAACGACGGTGTACTAGATGTTAATGATGAAGGCTTAGCAGGCGATAGTGGGGTACCTGTAATTTCTAGCGGTCCTGAAGATATGCATCTTGCGGTGAATACAAGCGAAGGTGATGCGGTATTGTTATCGGCTCAACAAGTTGGTGTTTTAAAAGCGAGCTTATTCGCGAGAGATGCTGTTGATCGTTTCTCTTTATTGACCTTTAAAGCTTATATGAATGATGCTGAGCTAGTTGAGACCGCTGAAGGTGAATTATTAATTCCTTCTGGTTTACAGACAGTTCGCTGGGTAGCCATTGATACTTCTGGAAATACCAGTGAGGCGCATGTTCAGAAAGTTTATGTTTATCCATCGGTCAGTTTCAAGCAAGGTAATTCGATATACGGTGAAGAGACGACGGCTGAAATTGTTGTAGAGCTTTCTGGTCCTGCTCCTGAATATCCTGTAATGGTGAGCATCGAAGCAATCTCTAGACTTTCAACGATTACTCAAGATGATCTAGAGACTGAATTCTCTATTAGTAATCGACATATTGTTGTTATCGAAGCCGGAGAAGACGCTACCTTGAATACACAAGCTAGCTTAATGGTTCCAATTATTGATGATGAAATGGGCGAGCGTGAAGAAGTTCTGATCTTAGAGCTTAAGTCTTTTGTTAATGCCAGTGATACATATGAGTTGATCAGGGTGAATGCAGATAAGTCCTTACATGAGATGAAGGTGACTTATGAAAACTTAGCGCCTGTTGTTACCTTGTTGATTAAGCAAAATGGTCTTGAAGTTTCTGAAATTATTCAGGGTGGAGGTGCTGTTATATTAGAAGCCTTAATTAGTGATGGTAATGGCGCTGATACTCATTCTGTAACTTGGGATGTGAATGAGTTGGGCTTGGGTGTTCAATTGGAAAGCGCCGTTGACCTAGATGTTCAGAACTTAGCTATTGGTCAATATCGGATTAGCATAACTGCTGAGGATGATGGTCCTAGCCCCTTGAGTACCACGTTAGCGGTAGATGTAAATGTTGTTGCTGTTGTCGCATCTCCAGTGGCGCCAGCGGATGATAAAAAGCCTGATGCCGGTGCGCTTTGGTGGATGCTAATCATGCTGATGGGATTGGCCCTATTAAGACAGCAGCGAGCTTTCGGCAGGCACGAAGCTCGCTAGATAAATAGCAGGCACAAAAAAAGCCGAAGTAACGTCTTAGATAATAAGATAGTTGCTTCGGCTTTTTTGTATCTGCTTTCTATGGACTCAGGCAGTTGCTTAATCCTAGAGGCTAATCAGCTCACATGGCGGCTAGTTTAAACAGCACCCAATAAGTGAGCAATACCACGATCAACCATCTGCTGCATGCCACGAGGCTTACCGCTTGGGTCAAACGCCATAGATACCAACATCTGCGAGTTGCCAAGCAACCAGCGTGCACGCTCTGGTGCAGACAAACCTGGTGCAAGATCACCACTTTTAATTGCTTTATCAATTTGCTTGGCAATCATTTCCAGTAGTTTGTTTTGGAAATCGATGTAGCGAGCCCAAATTCCTTCACGGATTGAACAGCTCCATTCAAGCCATACTTTAACGTAGGCAGGATTGGTTTCGCACATTTCCATAAAAGCTTTAATGTGGTTTTGAACGGCGTCGAGAGGTGCATCGCCTTGACTGTAAATCTCTTCAGCAAGCGCAAGCAGTTGTGATTCCACTTCATCTAAAACGGCTTCAACTAAGTCTTCACGAGTATTGAAATAGTTGAAAACAGTCGCGACTGATACGCCACCCATCTCGGCAATTTCCGTATGCCCCCCGCGACCAATTCCTCTGGCAGCAAAAACTTCAACGGCGTCATTGAGTAATAGACGTTTACGTTCTTCTGGAGCAAGACGACGGCGTCCATCAACAGCGATAGGCATAAGATTCGTTCCTTTGTAGTGAGTTTATAATTTTAGTTGTAAAAATTGTTATATTAATTTCTGCATTAGATACTTTTAAAAAATAATCAGCAAGTAGTAGGTCACAAAATAGTGAATAAGATCACTTTATTGTGATACTACTGTTTAAAACATATTCATATTAGATTGAACGTACCAAAAGTATCTGTATTTATAGGTTAAAAGCTTACTGACTAGTTAAATAATAATTATAATAAGTTTGTCAATTAGAGGTTTGAATGAGTATTCAATCTTGAGCGTTCGTGGTAGTTATTTATTGCAGGTTTTAATGTTTATTAAAGTAATTTAAAAATATTTTATTTTTATGCATGAAAAAACAAGCGCTTGCTTGAGAGTTTTTTTTGCATATTTATAGATGCTTTACTATTAAAGTGCTCGCGCTAGAGATAGGGATGAAATAACGTCTTTTGATCTTAGGATGTATCCAGGAATCTGAAGAAACATATGGACTTAGGGGGGCTCTTTTGATAGAATTCGCGACCAGTTTATAGGCGTACGTCCAGCTCAGTTATTAAATACTTTATTCAATAGCTTGAGAGACGGGCGCCAGCGTCTAATCTTATTAAAAGCTCTTAGATTTACAGTGCAGATTATAGAAAGCGGGTGGAGCATAAGCTCCTCCCGCTTTTTTGCGACTAGACGCTTGGTAATATCGAGCTAAGTCTTTGATTTATAAGTCAAAGGATATACCGATATTACCGACAGATACTCTTAGTGAGTATTCTACATTGACCTTATTTATTGATTATTTCGGGGATCATAGCCTTGTCTATAACAGCCATTTTAGCTCTAGAAGACGGTAGCGTCTTTAAAGGGACTGCCATCGGTGCAGCAGGTCAAGCCGTCGGGGAAGTTGTTTTCAATACTTCCATGACGGGTTATCAGGAAATCCTGACAGACCCTTCTTATGCCAATCAAATCGTTACACTAACGTACCCACATGTGGGTAGCTACGGCATTACCAGCGAAGACGAAGAGTCTCGCGGTATCTTTGCTAAAGGCTTAGTGATTCGTGATCTTCCTTTGATTGCTTCTAATTTTCGTAGCGAAAAAGCGTTGGATGTTTATCTTAAAGAGAACAACATCTTAGGCATCGCCGATATCGATACCCGTCGTCTAACACGTATTTTGCGTGAGAAAGGCTCTTTGAACGGTTGTATCGTTGCGGTTGAAGTTGCAGACGGCGAGTTGGCTTCAGAAGCTAGCCTTGCTAAAGCGATCGAAACGGCTAAGTCTTTCCCTGGCCTAAAAGGCATGGATCTAGCGAAAGAAGTAACGACTAAAGAAAATTACAGCTGGACTGAGACCGATTGGGTTCTTGGTAAAGGCTATGGCGAATTGGCTAAAGCTGACGCTAAATTCAAAGTGGTTGCTTATGACTTTGGGATTAAGCGCAACATCTTACGTTTATTGGCTGAACGCGGTTGTGACCTTACGGTTGTTCCTGCTCAGACACCCGCAAGTGAAGTGCTGGCAATGAACCCAGATGGTATCTTCTTATCGAATGGCCCTGGTGACCCAGAGCCATGTACTTACGCGATTGAAGCGATCAAAGAAATCCTAGAAACAGAAATTCCAGTATTTGGTATCTGTTTAGGTCACCAGTTGTTGGCTCTAGCGTCTGGCGCACAGACAGTGAAGATGCCACATGGTCACCACGGTGGTAACCACCCGGTACAAGATCTTAAAACTGGCGTAGTAATGATTACGGCTCAGAACCACGGTTTCGCAGTAGACGAAGCGTCATTACCCGCGAACATTAAAGCGACTCATAAGTCCCTTTTCGATGGTACTTTACAAGGCATTGAATTGACTGATAAACCAGCATTCAGCTTCCAGGGTCACCCTGAAGCAGCCCCTGGTCCTCGTGATGTTGCCCCATTGTTCGATCGTTTTATCGATCTTATCCAAGCCGCTAAGAAGTAGGAAGCCGCCATGCCAAAACGTACTGACATAAAAAGCGTATTAATCATTGGCGCTGGACCGATCATTATCGGTCAGGCTTGTGAATTCGATTATTCTGGCGCTCAGGCTTGTAAAGCCCTGCGTGAAGAAGGTATCCGCGTTATTCTTGTGAACTCTAACCCAGCCACAATTATGACCGATCCAGTAATGGCCGACGCAACGTACATCGAACCAATTACGATCGATACCGTTGCTAACATTATTGAAAAAGAACGCCCAGACGCATTATTGCCGACCATGGGTGGCCAGACCGCACTTAACTGCGCACTTGGCTTAGAAGCTGCTGGCATCTTAGAAAAATTCAATGTTGAAATGATCGGTGCTAACGCCGACGTTATCGACAAAGCGGAAGACCGTGGTCGTTTTGATAAAGCGATGAAAGATATTGGTCTTGAATGTCCGCGTGCGGGTTTTGCCAACACTTTGGCAGAAGCGATTGAAGTTCAAAAAGACTTGGGTTTCCCTTGTATTATTCGTCCTTCTTTCACTATGGGTGGTACTGGTGGTGGTATCGCGTATAACAAAGAAGAATACGAAGAAATTTGTACCCGTGGTTTGGATCTGTCTCCAACCAGCGAAATTCTAATCGATGAATCTTTAATCGGTTGGAAAGAGTACGAAATGGAAGTTGTTCGTGACAAAAACGACAACTGCATCATCATCTGTTCTATTGAAAACTTCGATGCCATGGGTGTTCACACAGGTGACTCGATTACAGTTGCACCTGCGCAGACGTTGTCTGATAAAGAACTTCAAATCATGCGTGATGCCTCTTTGGCTGTTTTGCGTGAGATCGGCGTAGAAACCGGTGGTTCTAACGTTCAGTTTGGTATCAATCCAAAAGACGGCCGTATGGTTGTGATCGAGATGAACCCGCGTGTTTCTCGTTCATCGGCATTAGCGTCTAAAGCAACCGGTTTCCCGATTGCTAAAATCGCCGCTAAGTTGGCGATTGGTTATACCCTAGACGAATTGCAAAACGACATTACTGGCGGCGCAATGCCAGCATCGTTTGAGCCTTCAATCGATTATGTTGTAACGAAAATACCTCGTTTCACTTTCGAGAAATTCCCGAACGCCGATGGTCGCTTAACCACACAGATGAAATCTGTGGGTGAAGTTATGGCTATGGGTCGTACGATTCAAGAATCTTTCCAGAAAGCCCTTCGTGGTCTTGAAGTTGGCGTAAACGGTTTTGATCCTATTATCGATATCGCTGCAGAAGGCGCGATGGATAAGATTATTTCTGAACTTAAAACCCCAGGCGCTGATCGCGTTTGGTACATCGGCGATGCATTCCGCGCCGGTTTAAGTGTTGACGAAATTTACCAGTACTCTGGTGTTGATCCTTGGTTCTTAGTTCAGATTGAAGATCTTATTAAAGACGAAGCTGAAGTTGCTAAAAGCAGCCTAACGTCAATGGATGCTGATCGCATCTTCCGTCTAAAGCGTAAAGGTTTTGCTGATGCGCGGTTATCTGAATTGTTAGGTGTGTCTGAAAAAGCATTCCGTAAGCAGCGTCAGAAGTTAGACATTCGCCCAGTATATAAGCGTGTTGATACCTGTGCAGCAGAGTTCTCCACAGACACCGCTTACATGTACTCTACTTATGAAGAAGAGTGTGAAGCGAACCCAACAGGCAATGATAAGATCATCATTTTAGGTGGTGGTCCTAACCGTATTGGCCAGGGTATCGAATTCGATTACTGCTGTGTGCATGCGGCGTTTGCAGCAAAAGATCTAGGTTACGAAGCCATTATGGTTAACTGTAACCCTGAAACGGTTTCTACCGATTATGATACGTCTGATCGTTTATTCTTCGAGCCAGTAACGCTAGAAGATGTATTAGAAATTGTTGATAAAGAAAAGCCAAAAGGCGTAATCGTTCAGTACGGTGGCCAAACGCCATTGAAACTAGCGAACGAATTAGAAGCCGCTGGCGTACCGATTATTGGTACCTCTCCAGAAGCCATTGACCGTGCTGAAGACCGTGAGCGTTTCCAGCAAATGATTCAACGCTTAGGCTTGAAGCAGCCAGTTAACGCGACTGTACGTTCAACTGAAGAAGCGGTAACGAAAGCGACTGAAATTGGTTATCCGTTAGTTGTTCGTCCTTCCTATGTACTAGGTGGTCGTGCAATGGAAATCGTAAATAACGAAGAATCTCTACGTCGTTATATGCGTGAAGCGGTACAAGTTTCTAACGATTCTCCAGTACTACTTGATTACTTCCTAAACCGCGCGATTGAAGTTGATATTGATGCCGTTTGTGATGGTGAGCAAGTTGTTATTGGCGCGATCATGCAGCACATTGAACAGGCCGGTATTCACTCTGGTGATTCCGCATGTTCATTGCCTCCTTATAACCTACCTGCTGATGTACAAGATCGTATGCGCGATCAAATTAAAGCAATGGCGCTTGAGCTTGGCGTTATTGGTTTGATGAATACTCAGTTAGCGTATCAAGACGGCGAAATTTACGTGATTGAGGTTAATCCTCGTGCATCACGTACTGTGCCATTCGTTTCTAAGTGCATTGGTACTTCACTAGCCGCTGTTGGCGCGCAAGTAATGATGGGCAAGACATTGGCTGAGCTTGGTTTCACTAAAGAAATCATCCCTGAACATTTCTCGGTGAAAGAAGCGGTATTCCCGTTCAACAAGTTCCAAGGTGTGGATCCAATCCTAGGCCCTGAAATGAAGTCGACCGGTGAAGTGATGGGCGCAGGCGCAACTTTCGGTGAAGCTTTCTATAAAGCTCAGCTAGGTGCCGGTGAGAAACTTCCAACAGAAGGTAAGGTATTTATCTCTGTTCGCGATGCTGATAAAGACGGTGTTGTTGCCGTTGCAAAAGGTTTTGCTAAGTTAGGTTTTGAACTGGTTGCTACTGGTGGCACGTTCAACAAGTTAACTGAAGCGGGTATCACTGTTGAGCGTATCAACAAGGTAAACGAAGCACGTCCAAATGTTGTTGATAGCATCAAAAATGATGAAATCGCATTAATCGTGAATACGACTGAAGGCCCTGTTGCGATTGCTGACTCTGCCGATATTCGTCGTAGCGCATTGCAGCATAAAGTGACGTATACAACGACTTTGGCAGGTGCTGAAGCGGTTGTTGAAGCTTTGAATGCAGAAGGTTTGAACGTTGTTCGTCGCTTACAGGACATTCACGCAGCCATCTCTTCTTAATTGAAGAGAGTGCTTCGTTTGTTCTTTAGTTAAGTCTAAAGAAAAAAGGATTAAGTTATGCAAAAGTATCCAATGACAGTTGAAGGTGAAAATGCCCTTCAAGTAGAATTGAAAGAGTTAAAAACTGTTCAACGTCCGGCTGTGATTAAAGACATCGCGGTTGCTCGTGAGCACGGTGACTTGAAAGAAAATGCTGAATACCATGCCGCTCGTGAGCAGCAAGGTTTTATCGAAGGTCGTATTCAAGACATCGAAGGCAAGTTGTCGACTAGCCAAGTGATTGATGTAAAAACCATTCCTTATACAGGTAAGGTTTTCTTCGGCACGACGGTGACTATTATCAATCTTGATACTGACGCTACGGTTACTTACCGTATTGTTGGTGATGATGAGGCTGATATTAAACAGTCGCGTATCTCTGTATCTTCTCCGATCGCACGTGCGTTAATTGGTAAAGAAGAAGGTGACGTGGTTGTTGTTAAAGTACCGGCCGGTGATGTTGAGTATGAAATCGATCAAGTAGAACATATCTAGTTTTAACTTGATTGTTAAAAAGCAGTGATAGAGCAATCTATCGCTGCTTTTTTGTTTCTGCACTAAAATATAATGAATAGCTGGTTTTATAATCGACTCATGATTGGATATTTCTTCCGCAAAACGGCGTGAATACATCCATGTAGCCTTAGGTTCGGCATTCCCTGCCTCGCATATTTGCTACACAAACACCCAATAATGAATCTTGTGCAAACCCATATATTATTAAATACCCAGTTAAGTTGGAGTCAGGCTTGAATAAACAACCCATTAAAGACACTTCATGGTCTGCCAAAGAGTCTGCTGATTTATACGGCATTGATCGTTGGGGGAATGATTATTTTGGTCTCTGTGACAAAGGTTTAGTCACGGCGAAAACTTTGAGCTCACAAGTTCCTTTAATGGATATCGTTCAGGGTATGACTGAGCGTGATTTACAGATGCCGGTTTTATTGCGCATCGAAAATATTTTAGATGCACAGCTGTATCGGTTAAATAATGCGTTTGCTGAAGCGATTGAAAAACTGGATTACCAAGCACCTTATCGGGGTGTTTATCCGATTAAAGTTAACCAGCAAGCTCAAGTCGTAGAAGAAATTGCCGATTTTGGTGCGCGTTTTCAGCACGGTTTCGAAGTGGGAAGTAAGCCGGAAATGATTGCGGCGCTATCGACACTGACCGAGCCTGGTAGCTTAATTATTTGCAATGGTTATAAAGACCAAGAGTTTGTAGAGCTTGGCTTACAGGCGGTTAAACTCGGTTTCCGCTGCTTCTTTGTGATCGAAACGCCTTCTGAATTACCAATTATTATAGAGCGCAGTAAAGAGTTAAATATAGAGCCGCTTATTGGCGTGCGGGTAAAAATGACCTCGAAGGTAAGCGGCCATTGGAATTCCACTTCGGGTGACCGCAGTGTATTTGGTCTTTCGACTAGCCAGTTAATTCAACTGGTTGATCGTTTAAAAGAAGCAGAGATGCTGCACTGTCTGCAGTTATTACATTGCCATTTGGGCTCACAGATTCCAAACATCCGTGAGATTCGTGGCGGTGTAGTAGAGGCTTGTCGTTATTACGCGGATCTTTGTGGTGAAGGTGCTGCGTTAACGCATATCGATTTTGGTGGTGGCCTAGCCGTTGATTATACCGGAGCACAATCTAACGACTCGCAAAGTCGCAATTACAGTCTTGAAGAATACTGTGAAGATATTGTTGATACCCTGAAAAGCACGTTAGATGAATATGACTTAAAGCATCCTACGATTGTGACTGAGTCTGGTCGTGCAACAGTGGCTTATTCTTCTATATTAATTTTCAATGTTTTGGATGTCACCAAATTTGAGCCAATTGAATTACCGAAAGTAGGTAGTGACGAGCACCAACTTCTACAAGACATGCGTGAGGTTTTAACCTATTTAAAACCTCATAAAGTACAAGAGTGTTATAACGATGCACACTTCTATCGAGATGAAATTCGAGAACTGTTTAAACGTGGACAAGTTGATTTAAGAACGCGATCTGCGGCGGAAAATTTATTCTTAGAGATCTTACAGCAGATCAATAAGACACTCGAGACAATGGAGCGTATTCCGGTTGATCTCGAAGGCTTGAAAGAATCGTTAGCCGATATTTATTACGGCAACTTCAGTCTGTTTCAATCGTTACCGGATATCTGGGCCATTGATCAGTTGTTCCCTATTATGCCGATTCATCGTTTAGATGAAGAGCCAAAGCGTAATGCGATTATTGCAGATATTACGTGTGATTGTGATGGCAAGATTGACAAGTTTATTGGCCAGCACGAAGTTTCTAATACTTTGCCTTTGCATGAAATGAAGGATGACGAAGAATACTATTTAGGTGTTTTTCTGGTTGGTGCTTATCAAGAAACTTTAGGCGATCTACACAACTTATTTGGTGATACCAATGTGGTCAGTGTACGGATCAATGAAGACGATAGTTTTGACTTTGTTAAAGAAATTCATGGTGATACGATTTCCGATGTTTTAAGTTATGTAGAATATGATCCCAAAGACATGTACGTAGCTTATAGAAATACCGCTGAGCGCGCCGTAAAAGAAGGGCGTATTACCGCTCGTGAGCGTCAACAAATATTGAAAACTTTTTATGCCAGTATGCAGGGTTATACCTACTACGAGCGTGATGAGTAATAAATATTATCGAGTCTTGAACTCCACTTAAAAATTTTTCAGAGATTTGACTTACTTGCTGCATTAATCGGCAAGGTATTGGCATCTTCTATATTTTTTAAGGTTGAGGTGATTTTAATATCGCTCAACCTATATATATTTCTATAAATTATTTTTTCTAGAGGTATATGAATTCTCTAATTTTGACCGCTATATATTTTAGGAGTATTTCTAGGACGTGAGAAAGTACGTTTAATGACCCACTTAATTAGAACTAAGGTCTTAATTTATCAGGCCGCTTGGAATATCCTATTTAAGGCGTGGATATAGATAATAAAACTCCCAGCCGAAAAATTAATTTGTTGAACTCAGGTTGACAATATCCCCTCCTTATCAAATAATAATGATTATCAATACTATTTGAGTATAAGGTAAGGATGAAAGAAAACGTATGAGAATAGTCCAGCTAGATTTGATTCGTGGCGTAGCCCTACTCGGAATTTTTGTAATTAATATTACCTTGTTTGCTTATTCTGAAACTGGGCAGATAGAATTTTACCACCAATTAGGAGAGTATTTTCCTACAATGGAAAAAGGTCTAGGGTCATTTTTATATGGTCATCTGATACTTACTTCCTATTCGCTGATTCAAGCACTGTTTTCACAGAAAATGATGACACTATTTTCGTTCTTATTTGGTGCCAGTATTATTTTAATTACAGAAAAACTGGATCATAAAGGTGCAAGTTCCTTAAGCATATTTTACCGACGTAACTTCTGGTTAATGGTTATTGGCGCTCTACATCTTCTCGTCTGGTATGGCGATATTTTATTTGTGTATGCACTATCTGGATTTTTGTTATATCCATTAAGAAGGCTTGAAGCTAAGGCACTTATTTTCCTTAGTATTCCTTTTTATACCGTTTGCATTTTATATTTAGGGCCGGCACTCGGTGCTCATTATTACGACAGCAGTGCAGGCGTAACTTACTCAAACTTAAGCTTTGATCAATTAAAATTTATTAAATATTTCACGCTTTCTTTGGCCAATATATTAACCGGCATGGCGTTGTATAAGGTCGGTTACATTTTAGGAAAATCTTCTACCAAGGTTTACCGTAATTGGGCAATCTGGGGATTGATATTCGGCCTGGCTCTGCAGGGATTAGCGCTATTCCTTGAAGCTTATGGAGTGTTTTTGGATCTGAATAATCTTGCTTCAATTCTTCAGGCTCTTTCTTACATTGGTATTATTGTACTTTGGAGTCAATCGAATAAATTCTTGTGGTTACAAGTCAGGCTACAAGCTATCGGTCGTGCGGCTTTGACGCATTACCTGCTGCAAACACTGATATCTGTGTTGTTATTCTATCCATTATTTTTAAACTTCAGAGCATTAGAGCTGGATTTACTGCAGCAAATTCTGGTGGTGCTTGGGGTGTGGATATTGCAACTATTCATCGGCACAGTGTTAATGGATAAATTTAAGTTTGGCCCTGTGGAGTGGTTATGGAGAAGCTTATATTATTGGCAGCGCCAGCCATTTCGTCGTTAATAGAATGGGCGCTGCCTATCAGGTTAAGCAGAGTCTTCGGTAATGGCATCCTGTTTTTTTATAACTTTATGCTTATCTTCTGATTGCCCCATTTTCCAGTAGCTGCTGACGTAGAGATAATCACGGGAAACTTGTTTGTCTTTTTTAAAGTAAGCGCGTAATAATCGCATATTGCTGAATTCACAGGCGGCCCAAATGGAGGGGGTGCCTGATAACCAAGGCAAGGTTTTTACTGCATCGCTCAGCACAGTATTTTCTCTATCAGGATGTGGATTAATTACCCATAAGGCATTTATACCATCCGGTTTTTGTAGCGATTGCTGATCTTGCTCAGAGTTAATTTCAATGACGGCATAGCCTGCTGCATCGGCAGGTAATTGTTCAAGCTGGCAACTGATTGCTGGTAAAGCTGTCATGTCGCCAGCGAATAAAAACCAATCAGCCTTTAAGGAGGCTGCTTTGACTTTGCCTGGCCCAAATATCTGTAGGGTATCACCCGTTTTTGTTTGAGAAGCCCATGACGATGCGGGGCCAGAATCTTTTTCCGACTCACCGTGTAATACAAAATCGATATCGAGTGCCAAATCATCTGAGTTAAATTTGCGTATTGTATAAGTACGCATGATAACGGTCGTATCGGTATCGACCGCTTCAGAACTTTGAAGAGGAGCCGTGCTTCCAACCTGAAATAGAAGTTTTACATAGTCGCCTTCATGCCCAGTAGGAAATTTTTCTAAGTCTTTTCCTTGTAACGTAATCCGCTGCATATTGGGACTGATGCGTTGGCTTTGGCTTACAACCAATTGGTAAGGCAGATCTCTGGGCATGGGTAATTACCTTTAATACTTTTGGCTAATTTGGATACGTACATCGGGTGTTTCTTTTGGCTTATTACTAATCACGATAAATTTTCAATAAATCCTGATAGTGATCAATACGGCGATCACGCATAAATGGCCAGATACGGCGCACATTTTCGCCGTGGTTTAAATCTACGTCTGCATAAATAATTTCTTCTTTATCTTCACTGGCCACGGCTAAAAACTCACCCTGAGGCCCTGTAATAAAACTATGCCCCCAAAAATCGATACCAGGACCAGCCTTGTTTATTTCGCCACTGGGTCCTGGATCGTCTTCATGACCCACTCGGTTGCAACTTAATACGGGTACACCATTAGCCACAGCGTGGGCGCGTTGACTTATTACCCAGGCATCGAGTTGGCGTTGTTGTTCTGCTTCATCATCGCGGGGGTCCCAGCCAATGGCGGTTGGATAAATTAATACTTCTGCGCCGGCTAGCGCCATTAAGCGAGCGGCTTCTGGAAACCATTGATCCCAGCAAACCAGTACCCCTAATTTTCCAACACGGGTTTGAATTGGCTCGAAGCCTATGTCTCCCGGTGTGAAATAAAATTTTTCGTAAAAGCCTGGATCATCTGGGATATGCATCTTGCGATATTTTCCCGCAATACTGCCATCAGAATCCAGCACGACAGCGGTATTGTGATATAAGCCCGCAGCGCGTTTTTCGAAAAGTGAAGCAACAATGACGACATTGAGAGATTTTGCTAGTTCAGCCAAAGTATCTGTCGAAGGGCCTGGAATTGTTTCTGCCAGATCGAAAGCATCAACATCTTCTTGCTGACAAAAATACAGAGAGCGATGCAGCTCTTGTAATACAATTAGTCTCGCCCCCGACTTTGCGGCTTGACGAATGGCATTCAGACTATCGGAAAAATTCTTGTCTAAGTCACTCGAATTACTTTGTTGAACTAATGCGGTTTTAAGTGTCGTTGTCATTATTTTAAAAAGCCTTGGGGTAACTGCATGCTTATGCAATGTAAGCTGCCAAACTGTTGAATCAGTGGTAAACAATCTACGGCAATGATGTCGTCTTGTGGAAATGCTTTTTGAATTTGCTCTAAAGCAACTTTATCTGTTTCTTGCTGACGATATATCGGAAACAGTATCGCACCATTAATAATTAAAAAGTTAGCATAAGTGGCTGGCAAGCGCTCACCTTTCTTCTTCGACTTCTGCTCAAAGCAGGCTGCGGGCATTGGTAGCGAGATCAAATTAAATCTCTGACCATCACAAGTACGCAGTGCTTGAAGTTCTTTTTCCATTTTATTTAATGCATCAAAGTGTTCGTCACTTTCATCTGAACATTGTACATAAGTAATGGTGTTATTAGGTGCAAGCCGAGCCAAGGTATCAATATGGGAGTCAGTGTCATCCCCAGCTAAATAACCATGCTTTAACCACAGTACTTTTTTGCTTCCTAAACGCTGGTTTAGTTCAACCTCAATATTTTCACGAGAGAGCTCAGGGTTACGATTTGGATTTAATAAGCAATGTTCTGTGGTCAATAAATGGCCGTTATCATCAACTTCAATGCCACCACCTTCCAATACTAAATCGACGGCCTCATAGTCAGCTTGTATTGTTGGCTGCTTCAGTAAATTTTTATTAATAGCATTATCTAACGGGGATTCGTATTTATTGCCCCAGCCATTAAAAATAAAATCCAATGACTTAGTTTTTTTTTGCTCATTCACTAATGTAATAGGGCCATGATCTCTTGCCCAAGTATCATTGCAAGGAATGACAAAGGTGTAGAGTTGGCGTGTATCGATATCGCCAACATAGATGTCGCTAGTATTTAACAGCGTCTGTACATGGGCTTGCACAGACTCATCATGACAGATCACCACTAAAGACTGTCGCTTTAATACTTGTCGAGAAATTTCAATATATACCGGCTCTACTTCCTTCAGATAAGGAGCCCAATCAGTATTGGCATGAGGCCAGGTAAGCATCACGGCATCTTGTGGGTGCCATTCTGGCGGTAAGCGATAAGTCATAACAATACCCCTGATTCTACGTTATTGTTTTTTTCTGATTAGGTTTAAATTTAACCCAACCTGTGGATAGAAAATGAGTCAGTAGATAGAGGGCTAATAACGTCACTAGAAATTCTGTTCCGTTCAGCGAACGGAAGCCAAAATACATAAGCCCCCAACCAATGAGTAACCAATGAACAACGTATATGGTGGTGATGTGTTTGCTCCAGCTATACCAGAAACTGAATACTGGATTGTGAGGCACTTTCTCAACAATAGCGTTTAATAAGAAGATTGAGAAAGCCGTGAAAGCAGAGATCGCGATAGCTCCGCCAGGGCCTGCGCGCATTGAATCTCCTATATGGTAATCAACATCGGTAAAAATAATACCAATGCCCACTAATGTGGCGGTGAGGCTGAACCAGGCAGACTTCTTCAAAAAAACATTTAAGTCATCGGCTTGTTTCATCCAGTAGCCAAATGCCATACCTGAAATAGCATAGGCTAGCCATGGCAGTTGTGGGAAAAACGCACCTTCTGCAATATTACCTGCAAGAAGTTTTAATATTTCATCGACGAAAGCAATACCTGTATGAGTGTCCCATACGTAGGGAGAAGCAAAAGCAATCCCAAGCGCGATGACTAGCCAATACTTTGGGTTGGGAAGGTAATGACTCAGCAGGCTGCAGATAATAAAAGCGATGCCAGCAAACTGTAAAATATCAACCACCAACAATTCATAGATTGGATTGCCGTCGCCTAAATCTTCTTGGCTGACTAGTCCGAATTCTAATGAAAGCCACATGGGTAGAGAGCTGCGGAAGAAATTCAGTGCGTAGCCCGCTAAAAACAACAGTACGCCACGTTTAATCGACAGTGATAAGTTCTTACTTCCTGCCAAAGTAATAAAAATTCCCATCAGAAATACGAAGCAGCAAACACTGAAAAGTAATACTTCATGCGTAATTTCTAATTGAACTTCGAGCCCGTGTACGTAACCCAATATCAATGCATAGCCGAAGGCGAAAAGAAATATTATGCGTTTCATATGTTGAACGCCAGTAGCGTTTGGAGTCAGTAAGATAAGGACTGATGATAAATAGATAGTAACGACAGTCCAAATCGTCAGCAATTCAAAAGATGAGCCAATAATACTTTTACTGAATTCTGGAGCTCCGTAAAAATAAAAAAAGTGCACGATCAGCATAAACATAACGCAAATACCGCGATAGAAATCGAGCACTTTAATTCTTGATCTGCCAGTACAAGAATCAGTGTGAGTACCAGTCGGTAGTGCCTGGCTGTCTTTTTTTGAGGAGGCCTTCATGGTGTCATCACTCTCATGAGAAAATTTATTAAGTCAGTTTGTGCGCGAATCAAAAGTTGTATTCTATCGCCCCAGTGAAGGCGACGGATTATTCCACAGATAATAATGATTATCAATTGCGTTAATTGCTGGATATCATAGATGCAAACCATTATCATTATTAATTCTGATTTGTAAGGATTGAGTCGTGCGAGATTTAAAAATAGAACAGCAGGCTGAGTGGAATATAGAACGTGCGAAAGATACCTATGGCATAAAAAGATGGGGAAATGGATATTTTGATATCAGCCCTAAAGGTGAAATTGTCATTAAAAACCCGAAGGATAGCTCGTATTCGGGGCAGTCTTTAGAGCAGTCCTCGGGTTTGTCTTTGATGGAAATTATTGAAGGCTTGCGAGATCGCGACTTGCACATGCCAGCTTTATTACGTATTGAAAATATAATTGATCATAGCATTAGTAGTCTGAATGATACTTTCGGGGCAATCATAGAGCGGCTCGGGTATCAGGGTTCGTATCGCGGTGTATTTCCTATTAAAGTGAATCAGCAAGCGCAAATCGTAGAGGAAGTAGCTCAGTTTGGGAAGCGCTATGGCTATGGTTTTGAAGTGGGCAGTAAGCCTGAAATGATCGCCGCTTTATCAACGTTAGATAATAGCAGTGATCAGATGTTGATTTGCAATGGTTACAAAGATCAGGAATTTATTGATCTGGCGTTGCAAGCTGTAAAGTTGGGAACTCGTTGCTTTGTAGTGATTGAGGCCTTATCAGAATTACCAATTATTATTGAACGCAGTAAGGCTTTGGGCATCGAGCCTTTGATTGGTGTGCGGGCAAAAATGACGTCTAAGGTGAGTGGTCATTGGAATTCAACCAGTGGTGATCGCAGTGTCTTTGGTTTGTCAGCCAATCAAATTATTCAGGTTATTGATGTGCTCAGAGATAATGAAATGTTGCATTGCTTGCAATTGTTACATTGTCATCTGGGCTCTCAGATTCCTAATATTCGCGACATTCGTGGCGGCGTAAATGAAGCTTGTCGTTATTACGCAGACTTGTGTAACGAAGGCGCGGCGATGAATTTTATCGATCTAGGGGGTGGCTTGGCTGTTGATTATACTGGGGCACACTCACAAGAAAGCCAGAGTCGAAATTATTCTCTAGATGAATATTGCGAAGATGTGGTTGAAACCATTATGTCGACTCTCGACAGTTATGGTATCAGTCATCCAACTATTATTACTGAATCTGGTCGTGCCACAGTAGCGTATTCATCTATATTGTTGTTTAACATCTTGGACGTAACGCGTTTTGAGCCTGTAGAGATAAAAACATCAGGTGATGAGGGGCATGAGTTACTCGATAATATGCGCAGTATTTTTGAGTACTTAAAACCAGCTCGGGTGCAGGAGTGTTTTAATGATGCCCACTATTATCGGGATGAAGTGCGCGAATTATTTAAGCGTGGCCAGATAGGTTTACGTACCCGTGCTGAAGCAGAAAATTTGTTTCTAAAAGTTTTGCGAGATATCAAATCTTTATTGCCAGAGATGGATCAAATTCCTAAAGAACTGGAAGGGTTTGATGAATCACTGGCGGATATTTATTACGGAAATTTCAGTCTGTTTCAGTCCTTGCCGGATAGCTGGGCCATTGATCAGATGTTCCCTGTGATGCCAGTTCATCGCTTAAACGAAGTCCCTGACCGTCGTGCGGTATTAGCGGATATTACCTGTGATTGCGATGGCAAGATCGACCGCTTTATTTCCATGGATCGCGAATATGACCCAACCTTACCTGTGCATTCATTAAAGGAATCTGAAGAGTATTATATGGGTGTATTCCTAGTCGGTGCTTATCAGGAAACCCTTGGAGATTTACATAATTTGTTTGGTGATACTAATGTGGCTAGCATTCGTTTATCTGAGGGGGGTGGATATGAATTCGTTAAAGAAATACATGGCGACACGATTGAAGATGTCTTGGGTTATGTGGAATACCAGCCCTGGGAAATGAAATTACGCTACCGTAATAAATTGGAAGCCGCAGTGAATGAAGGGCGTATCAGTGCTCGGGAACGTCAGCAAATGATGAATACTTTTAATGCCAGTATGCAGGGCTACACCTACTACGAAAAAGATCATTTACTGTAAAAGTACACATGACTACATCAACTAATTCTTTAGTCCAGCTACACTATGCGTCCCTTGAGCTTTTGAATGATAAACGTTTTTCGACGCAGGTTTTTGGCTGGCTGAGTTCGGAAGAGAGAAAGCGCTATAAGCGATTGGTGAATAAGCAGCAGGCTAGTCAGTATCTATTGGCTAGGGCTTTGTTGCGTAGTCAGTTATCAAAATGTGTACCGGAAGTATCGCCTAATGAGTGGGTATTTGTCATTGAAGATTCTGGCAAACCGAGATTGTCTGATGATTTTTCCCATTTAAATTTTCACTTCAATTTATCGCATAGTAAAGACCTCGTTGTATTAGCTTTGGGTAAAGGACTAGCTGAGGAGTTAGGTGAGGAGTTAGGTGAGGAGTTAGGTGAGGAGTTAGGTGAGGAGTTAGGTGAGGAGTTAGGTAAAAGGTTAAATTTGGGAGTTGATGTTGAATGGATTCATCGCCCAGTATTTAGCATGGCTCTGGCTAAGCGTTATTTTGCTAAAACCGAATTAACCGACCTCATGAAATTGACTGAGCAGCAACAAATTAAGCGCATTGGCCAGTTGTGGACCTTAAAAGAATCCTATCTTAAAACCAATGGTTTAGGTATCAGAATACCTCTCGCCAAATTGGGCTTTTGTTTTGAGGGGAGTTGTAGTCTGCGCGTCAATGTATCGCCTTCTTGGACTAAATCGTTACCTGCAGAAGAGCGAAGCTTTATTGGTTTATTTAACGTGTCTTGCTTAGGGTCGGAATACAGCTTGGCATTAACGATAGAAGCCGATAAAAAATTTGATACTTCTGTTGTGACCATCAGTGAGTGGGATGGGTTGAGCAGCCAGCGTTCGGGCTTGTCATGTGAGCTGCTAAGAAAAACTGCGAGTAAAAAAATAGTCACAACTCTTTATGAAATTCTTTATGAAATGTTATGAAGCTCTTATTAGATGTTATGAAAATCTTTATTAAATACTATGAGATATTATGAGTAAAAAATTAATTGATACTTCTCCTGATAGTGGGCCAGTAGTAGCCACTTTTTTTCGTTTTGTTATTCCTTCTACGTTAAGTTTACTGGCTATTTCTACTGCTAGTGTCGTGGATGGTTTTTTCGTTGGTAATTACCTAGGGGCAGAAGCATTAGCAGCGGTCAATCTGTTAATGCCATATTTTGCATTGCTATTTGGCATAGCTCTGATGTTTGCTGTCGGGGGATCAGTTAAAGCAAGTATTTATATTGGTGAAAAGAAATACGCTTTAGCTTCATCCTTGTTTAGTCAGATATTCTTTGTAGTATTAGCGATCGCGGTGCTTGCCGTACCTTTGTCTCTTATATGCAGTGAGTATTTGTTTGCCGCTTTAGGAGCGAGCCCCTCTCTATACCCTCTGATGCAAAGCTATTTTGAAGTTTTCTGTTTCGTAACCATCGTGCAATTAACCTGTCTGGTGATGTACTACTTCATTCGTGCAGACAACAAACCTGAGTTGGGTATGCGTGCATTGATGCTGGGCGCATTTATTAATATTGCTCTTGATGCACTCTTTATCGGTAAGTTGGGTTGGGGAATTGAGGGAGCGGCTTGGGCGACGTTAATTGCTCAGATAATTCAGCTGTTTTACATCTCAAGTTACTTTTTTTCAGGTCGAAATAATCTGAAAATATCCTGGCCGATTTTTAACGTTAAAGAATTGAGCTTTAGTGCTTTTAACGGTTTTTCTGAGTTCATTAACGAATTTTCCATTGGCTTAGTTATTCTTGTTTTTCATTGGGTTATCAGTAGGCAAAGTGGTGTCGAGGGGATTGCAGCATTCAGTGTGGTGAATTATCTGATTTATATTAGCTTGATGGTGTATTACGGTATTATTGACGCGATGCATGTGTTGCTGGGGCATAACTTTGGAGCTCAGCGAATTGATCGGGTTAAAGCATTTATGCGGATAGCGGCAATATCGATAGCGACTTTAAGTATTGTACTGGTGGTAATGTTGCACGCTTTTGAAGGTCCAATTATTGGTTTTTTTCTTGAGGATGACGCAGAGCAGGCTCGACAATTAGCGCAGGATTTTTTGCATATTATCTGGCCTATCTTTTTGTTTAACGGTTTTAACGTGCTTATTTGTGCGTATCTTACTTCAGCTGAATTGGCGCTTCATTCAAGTATTATTGCCATGTTGCGTTCATTGATTTTACCCATAGGTTTTGTCTTGCTACTCAGTATGATGTTTCCAGAAATTGCTTTTTTATACTCAGTGCCTGTAGCAGAAGCCTTGGCATTTATATTTGCTTTAATCTTTTTTATTAATTACCGCCCAGCGTTATTGGTTAAAAAAATCACTTAGCTATATCTACTTTGCGCTGTCGAGTCATTACCGATAGCGCCATTTTTTAATATTAAATCCTTAGTATTTGTCTCGTTTTCTTTGTTTTTAGAAAAAAGTTCCCCATATTAATAAAAATAGTGCTGTAAACGCTAAATAAAATGCGAATCAATCTCATTTGCATGTATACTGCGAATCAAATGGAAATTAGTGATCTAGGATTCATATGAAATTTGCAGCAAACGACATTGCTGAGTACGCATCTTTTCACGCTTTTATTAATGCTTATCTGCGTGAAGTTGACGCCGGAGTTTGGATTGATAAAAGCAAGTTTTTGGCATCATCAGATTTTCCTTATGAGTTAAAAGGAAGTCAGGTTTTAGAGCTGCGCTTGCCTAAAAGTCATCAGTTGATTGTGATGGATGTGGCCTATCAATCTAAAGTAGGGCGTCATCATTTACATGGGGTGTATGTATGTACCGAATACGCAGAAGGATCTGTTTCTGCCAAAGGATCTACTAGCCCTTGGCAGTTAGCCGATATTATGTACTTACTAATTGCTTTGGTTCGACAAATTTATCAGCGTCAAAATGATATTTCTATTTGTGCTGATGACTTGTCGGAATCAGTAAGAATGAATGAAGTCGAATTGTTAAGTCGCCTGTTGGGCAGCTATCAGACCATGGCTCACTTTCTGCGTCAGCGAACGGGTGATACAACCTTAAGCAGTCTTGATTTTATTAATTCTGAGCAATCTATTCTATACGGACATTGGTTGCATCCAACACCAAAGAGCCAGCAAGGAATTGCATTTTGGCAGCAAGCGTTTTATTCCCCTGAGTTATGCGGTCGCTTTAAGCTGCATTATTTTTCTGTGGATAAATCTCTAGTTAAAGAAGGCTCTTCATTGGCGCAAAGCACCAGTGAAATTATAGCTTCTGAAGTCGGCCGTTATGATTCATTAGACTTAGCTAACAATCATGTTTTAGTGCCGATTCACCCATTACAGGCTCCTAATCTGTTACTAAAAAAGTGGGTGAAAGATCTAATTTCAGAGGGGCGCTTGAATTATCTTGGAGAAATGGGGGCTGATTACACCGCTACTTCTTCTGTGCGGACGGTCGCTAACGAAACGTCTGAATGGATGGTAAAACTTTCTATCCCCGTGAAGATTACTAATTCATTACGTACGAATAAGCGACGTGAATTAGAAGACGGGATGGTCATTGAAAGCTATCTGAATTACATCGGATTTCTGAGTAAACGCCCACAGTTTAAAGTTGTTGATGACCCTGCGTATATCACCATCAATCATCCCGAGGATCATCAATTAGATTCCGGCTTTGAAGTTGTTTTACGTCGTAATTTATTTACCGAAGAAAAAGGTCAAGGGATCTGTTCGATTCTTACTCTTGTGCAAGATTCGATTCCGAATGCCAATGGTACAGCAGGGTCTAGTTTACTGAATAATATTATTCTAGATTTAGCTGCTAAAGAAAATCGTGCACTTGATCTGGTTGCGCTCGATTGGTTTGATCGTTATTGGGACTGTGCAATTGAATCGATATTGTCTCTTTATGATGGTTATGGCATCGCATTAGAGGCGCATCAGCAGAACAGTTTGTTAGATGTCTCATCAGGTTATCCAAGCTGTTATTACTACCGAGATAATCAGGGGTTTTATTTGTCTGAAAACTTCGAATCTGAGCTCGCAGAAGTGGGAAGAAAATTAAATCTTACTAATATTTTTTATAGTGATGACAAGATTTTTACGGCCATTTCTTACTACGTATTTGTCAATCAGTTGTTTGCGGTGATTTACCGTTTAGGGGCTGATGGCCTAGTAGACGAAGATATTTTAGTGAAGCGTTGTCAGCAGAAATTAATGGTAATTCGAAAAAATATGCAGGGTGTCGGTAAGGAATTTATTAATTATATATTGAACAGTGAGCGGTTGGATTACAAAACCAATCTTTTAGCTCGTGTCAATAATATTGATGAATTACAGGACGGCATGGAGCACGTGGTCTATTCGACAATAGTGAACCCGCTATTTTCTAAATCAAAGTCAAAATCGATATCTAAATCAGCATCAGCATCAGCATCAGAATCTGAATTGCAGAAAGATCTTATTAAGGGTGGCAAAGATGAGCGTAGTGCAGTCTATGGATAATTTAGATAAAGATACAATATTGGTAAAAATTGCTGAGCAATTTTGTCCTGAGCATGCCCAATATATCGAGAGCCCTGAGCTTGCTGATAGGGCAGAGCAGCGAGTTGTACGTCAGTTTGTAGAGGCGATGCTATACGAAGAAATTATTGAGTTTAAATCTAAGGAAAGATTTGAAGTGCAAGCTGAATCGCCAATTGAATTGTCTGCTGAATTCAATCACTTCGATACTGTATTCGATAGTATTTATTCTTTCAGTATGGGTGGCAAAGAATTTAGGTGTTTAGGCGCGCGCCGTATTTTTGAGCGTATTAGAATTGCTGATGCTTCGGTACAAATACTTGAGCAAAGTGGGAGTGATAATAACGGCGACAGCGATATTAGTAAGTATCGTGAATGCCGTATTGAAGAACTCATTTGCTACCTAGATACCGACTCAGAAACCAAGATCAGGGTGCTGGGAGAGCTGATGCAAACCATTGCGTTATGTCGATGGAATACTCGTCATTTAAAGCATCATTTAAGTCCAAGGCGTCAGCAGAGTTTTGCTCAGTTAGAATCTGCTATTACAGAAGGTCATCTGTATCATCCCAGCTTTAAAGCCAGAACAGGGTTCACGCTGCAGGACCATATTCAATATGGGCCAGAGGCAGGAAAAACATTACAGTTTCAGTGGCTGGCGATTCAATCGCAACATGTAGATCATGCTTACCCAAGCGCCGCTATTGATTTCTGGACTAAAGAGCTGGGCGAAGAGCAGTTTACAGTTTTGAGTAAACGTCTTGAATCGTTAGGTAAAAATTGGCTGTCTTATTCTCTTGTACCTATTCATCCGTGGCAGATAAATGCCATCCAGGATCGTGGCCTGGCCGATGCAATTACTTGTGGCGATATCGTTGAGTTGGGCAAGGCGGGTGACTTTTACCAGGCAACTCAATCGTTACGTACCTTGGTAAATGTTAGTCATCCTGAAAAAGCACATGTCAAAATTCCTTTGAATCTGGTGAGTACATCTTCGCACCGTAACTTGCAGGATCACTTTGTTTGTACGGCACCGGCTATTTCCGCGTGGTTACAAGAAGTGGTGGCTAAGGATGAATACCTGCAGCGGGAAGGCAAGCTACTGCTATTAAGTGAATATGCAGGTTTGCTTTATAAACCGCAAGATGAAGTACAAGCCAAAGAAATGGATGGTTTGGTTGGTGCTATTTTCCGCGAAAGTGTCGTTGATAAATTACAACCCGGTGAAGAGGCGATTCCCTTTACCGCACTTATGCTAATTG
>Ga0105348_1000371_pt1 | contig 33471 bp, 33 predicted proteins | sample EN8Hudsemesocosm_2_FD_83504 | JGI IMG/M metagenome (GOLD analysis project Ga0105348, IMG submission 83504) | Methane-oxidizing microbial communities from mesocosms in the Hudson Canyon - EN8C Hudson Canyon | ecosystem: Environmental > Aquatic > Marine > Cold seeps | place: Hudson Canyon... | reverse complement strand
CTAAAGTTTAAGCAGTACAAAAATCTAGAGCAGAAGGAATTATACATGCTGAACAAAAGCTACCCTTATTATTTAGCGAACGAAGCGGTTTTCGCCAATGAAGACTTAGAAGTAACCGATAAATATACTGGTGAAGTCGCTACTCGTGTTGCTCTTGCAGATGAAGTTGCAATTGATAAAGCAATTGCGGCGGCTGAAGCAAGCCAAGAAGCCATGCGTAAAATGGCTCCTTACGAACGTCAAGACATCCTTAATCACTGCGTTAAACGCTTTACCGAGCGAGCTGAAGAAATGGCGCTCGCGCTGTGCATTGAAGCCGGAAAACCGATTAAAGATGCTCGTGGTGAAGTCGGCCGCTTAATTGATACCTTCCGCATTGCTGCAGAAGAGTCTGTGCGTATGGGCGGAGAGATTATGAATCTTGAAGTCACTCCTCGTGCCCGTGGCTATACAGGCATGTATAAGCACGTTCCTATCGGACCTTGTTCTTTTATATCGCCGTTTAACTTTCCGTTAAATTTGGCGGCACACAAAGTGGCACCAGCACTCGCTGTTGGCTGCCCATTTGTTTTAAAGCCTGCCAGCCGCACACCAATTGGTGCGTTAATTATTGGTGAAGTTTTAGCTGAAACGAATCTACCGAAAGGCGCATTTTCTATCTTGCCTTGCTCACGTACTGGTGCTGACTTGTTCACCGTCGATGATCGTTTCAAGCTATTAAGTTTCACCGGTTCACCGGATGTTGGCTGGGATTTAAAAGCACGAGCAGGTAAGAAACCTGTAATTTTAGAACTTGGCGGGAACGCGGCCTGCATTGTCGACGAAGATAGCGATAATCATGAAGGTGACCTTGATGACGCGGTTGAGCGCATTATCTTTGGTGCTTTTTACCAATCCGGGCAAAGCTGCATTGGAGTGCAGCGTGTGATGATTCACGAATCGCTATACGATAAATTCAAGAAGAAGTTTATTGCCCGTGCGAGTGAATTAAAAATGGGCGATCCAAAAGATGAAGAAACGTTTGTCGGTCCTATGATTTCATTATCAGAAGCTAATCGTTTAAAAGGTTGGATTGATGAAGCTGTTAAGCTTGGTGGTGACCTTCTTGTTGGCGGTAAGCAAGATGGCGCTATGCTGGATGCAACTGTTTTAGAAAACGTACCTGATCACGCTCAATTAAATACCGAAGAAGCCTTTGGCCCAGCTGTTATTCTAAGTCAGTTCTCTGATTTCGACGATGCACTTAAATCTGTTAATAACAGTAAGTTTGGCTTGCAGGCTGGTATCTTCACACGTGACCTGTATAAGATGAATAAAGCATGGGATGAGTTAGAAGTCGGTGGTGTCGTTATTGGCGATGTACCAAGTTGGCGTGTAGATAACATGCCCTATGGCGGTGTGAAAGACTCTGGTGTTGGCCGCGAAGGTATTCGCTTTGCTATGGAAGATATGACGGAAATTCGTTTATTAGTGATTCGAGATAAAAATCGTTAACACTCAACAAAACCCATATCTATTTTATAAAAAAGGCCTTATTTATAAGGCCTTTTTTATATCTATTAAACTCATCATTATTTGTTTACCACTCCATAACATTGATCTAAATCAATTGTTCACCCTCGGTTTTATCAAATTAAATTTCACAAAAAAAAGTTATCAAATTAGTTTGACGTATATCAACAAATCCAGATGATCACGTGTGACAAATTGTCGCACTAGGTAGATAGTACTTATCGTTATATTGAATAATCTTTAAGTAGGATCTCTTAGTGAACAAGTTAAGTCGTGCGTTTTTTAGCAAAAATATATTTTTGCTCTTACTTATGTTTCTCACTTCTAGCACTACACTTGCCGGTGGCTTAATCATTAGCCCAGCAAAACCTGCCGAGCCTTTAATTGAAGCCGCGTTTCCGCAAGCATCGTCGTTTGGCATAAAGTCCTCTGTTGAAAAAGAGGGTGATCTACAGGTCTGGACGATTAAAAAGGGCGACGATATTATCGGCTACTCATTTGAAACCGATGATATTGCTCTAATTCCAGCCTATTCTGGCGAACCCGTTAATAGCCTAGTTTCTATCGATACCGATGGAAAGATCATAGCCGTGAATGTATTAGAGCATCACGAACCCATCTTATTAGTCGGCATTCCAGAGCACAAACTACATACCTTTACCGATCAATACGCAGGATTGATGTCGACTGATCTAGTAAAGATTGGCGGTCAAGGAGAAGACGAAAGTATTCACATCGATGGTCTATCAGGCGCGACTGTAACCGTAATGGTAGTGAATCTAGGTATTATGAGAGCCGCAAAAATAGTGGCTAAAAATAAAGGCATTATCGAATTCGATGAGGTTGATCAGCAACCTATTGCAAGTATTAAGCAAGACGTCTTTCAAAAAGAAAATTGGCTTGAGCTTACCGGTGATGGCTCTATTCGCCGCATGGTATTAAACAATAAGCAGATCGAACATTCTTTTGTCGGTACTGAGGGTGAACTAGCAGAACCTCTTTCAGAAGAAGAGTCTAATGCAGCCTTCATTGACCTTTATTATACCCAGCTTAATATTCCGACCATTGGCCGCAACCTTATTGGTGATAGCGAATATAAGTGGCTACAAAATGAATTAAAAGAAGGCGAGCATGCACTCGCACTCATGGGCAATGGTTTTTCATTCAAAGGCTCTGGTTATGTGCGTGGTGGTATTTTTGATCGAATTCAGATTCATCAAGGCGATAATGTTTTTAGCTTTCGTGACCTAGACCAATATCGAATTAATGATCTTTATTCAGAAGGCTCTCCTCGCTTTAAAGAAATGTCTATTTTCGTTATTCGTGATCATCACAAATTCGATCCTGGTAGCGAATGGGAAATTGAATTATTAGTGCGTCGTCAAACTGGACCGCTGGATAGTATTTTCAGTAGTTTCAAAACCCACTATTTACCGATAGAAGATTATTTGTCACGCCCTATCGTAGAAGTTAAGCAAAACATTTCTGATCTTCCTATGTGGCAACAAGTTTGGTATGCCAAGCAAATACCTGTGACCATTCTTATTATCAGTATGATTTTAATCATCATTGTGATTTTTTTACAAGACTGGTTAGTGACGTTCCCACGCTTTCTACATACCTTCCGTCGCGCATTTTTAATTTACACAGTGCTCTTTGTCGGTTGGTATTCTTTAGGGCAGGTCTCCATCGTCAACGTGCTTACGTTTATGAATGCCTTGATGTCAGATTTTCATTGGGAAACATTTCTACTCGATCCGATTATTTTCTGTATTTGGATGTTCATTGCAGTGACTCTCTTATTATGGGGACGCGGTATCTTCTGCGGCTGGTTATGTCCTTTTGGTGCCTTGCAAGAATTAGTCGGGGAGCTAGCGGTTAAGTTAAAAATCTCTCAATACGTTGTGCCTTTCGCTATTCATGAACGCTTATGGGCGATCAAATATTTAATTTTATTTGCTCTATTTGGCTTGTCTTTAGAGTCTTTGCAAACCGCAGAAGTTTATGCCGAAGTTGAGCCTTTTAAAACTGTTTTCTTATTAAATTTTGATCGTGATTGGCCGTTTATTCTTTACGCCAGTGCCTTGATCTTTGTATCCATATTCAGTCGTAAAGTGTATTGCCGTTATGTTTGCCCATTGGGCGCCGCAATAGCAGTTCCATCGGGTATTCGTTTATTCGATTGGCTAAAACGTCGCAAAGAGTGCGGCGAACCTTGCCAGCTATGTGCGGTTGAATGTGAGATTGGGGCTATCGAAAAAAATGGGGATATTAATCTACGCGAGTGTCATCACTGCTTAGATTGTCAGGTTACTTATCAAAATGAAAATAAGTGCCCACCCCTTGTTGCCAAGCAGAAAAAGCTAAAGCGCCAAAAGCTTAAAGCGACTCCTGCTGAACCTATTCGAATAGTTGAATAACATTTATATATTTTAAAAATTAATATAAAAGAAAAGGAAAGTATTATGGATAACAAAGAAAATCCAGTTGATCAAATTGATACAGGCGTAGAAATCCCTGTAATCAATCAAGAAGAAAGCAAGCTAGAAGTAAGCCGTCGCGGTTTTCTAGGTGCTGGTGCTGTCGCCACTGCTGCGGGTGCAATTCCAATGACCGCTGCTATGTTCGCCGCTTCTGCAAAAGCTCAAGCGTCTGAAGCCGCGAATAGTGCTGTTGTTCACCCTGGTGAGTTAGATGAGTACTATGGTTTTTGGTCTGGTGGTCACTCAGGTGAAGTTCGCATCTTAGGTATTCCATCAATGCGTGAGCTAATGCGCATTCCAGTATTCAACATCGATAGTGCTACAGGCTGGGGTCTAACCGACGAATCTAAGCGTATTAAAGGCGATAGCGCTCACTTGTTAGCAGGTGATTCACACCACCCTCACATGAGCATGCAAGACGGTCGTTATGACGGTAAGTATGTTTTTATCAACGATAAAGCCAACTCTCGTGTTGCCCGTATTCGTTGCGATGTAATGAAAACTGATAAAATAATTACTGTCCCTAACGTACAAGCCGTTCACGGTCTGCGTGTACAAAAAGTACCTTATACTAAGTATGTTATTTGTAACGGCGAATTCGAAATTCCAATGAATAACGACGGTAAAGCGTCGATGGAAGACGTAAGCACTTACCGTTCATTGTTCAACGTTATCGATGCTGAAACTATGGAAGTTTCTTTCCAAGTAATGGTTGATGGCAACCTAGATAATACCGACGCTGATTATGACGGTAAGTATTTTGCGTCTACTTGTTATAACTCTGAAATGGGTATGACACTGGGTGAAATGGTTTCTGCTGAACGCGATCATGTTGTTGTTTTCAACCTAGCTCGTTGTGAAGCTGCTGTTAAAGCAGGCAAGTTTAAAACTTATAACGGTAATAACGTTCCTGTATTAGACGGCCGTAAAGGGACTGACATAACTCGTTATATTCCTATTCCTAAGTCGCCACACGGTATCAATACCTCTCCAAATGGTGAGTACTTTGCTATCAATGGTAAACTGTCACCAACAGTTTCTTTGATTGCAATTGATCGTCTAGATGACTTATTCGCAGACAAAATCAAGCCACGCGATACCATCGCTGCTGAACCTGAATTAGGTTTAGGACCACTACACACTGCGTTTGATAACAAGGGTAATGCTTATACTACCTTGTTCCTAGATAGCCAGATCGCTAAGTGGAATGTGAAAGACGCGGTAGCAGCCTATAACGGTGAGAAAGTTAACTACCTTCGCCAGAAGTTAGATGTTCATTACCAGCCTGGCCATAACCATACAACTATGGGTGAAACACGTGACGCCGATGGTAAATGGTTGGTTGTACTTTGTAAGTTCTCGAAAGATAGATTCTTAAACGTAGGTCCATTACGTCCTGAGAACGATCAGTTGATTGATATCTCTGGCGATGAAATGAAGCTGGTTCACGATGGTCCAACGTTTGCTGAGCCTCATGACTGCATCATGGTGCACCGCAGTAAAGTGAAGCCTAAAAAGATTTGGACTCGTGACGATTCAATCTTTGCTGAAACCATCGTAATGGCTAAGCGTGATGGTGTTAACGTTGAAACCGATAACAAGGTAATTCGTGATGGCAATAAGGTTCGTGTTTACATGACCTCTGTTGCGCCTATGTTTGGCCTATCGGACTTCAAGGTTAAGCAAGGCAACGAAGTAACGGTTGTTGTGACTAACCTAGATAACATTGAAGACGTAACTCACGGCTTCTGCATGACTAACCACGGTGCACAGATGGAAATTGGGCCACAGGCTACATCATCCATCACTTTCACTGCAGATAAGCCTGGGGTTCAGTGGTACTACTGCAACTGGTTCTGCCATGCACTCCACATGGAAATGCGCGGTCGTATGTTCGTAGAAGCTAAGTAGAGATTGAGTAATTAATCATAGATATGGCGCCTTAAAAGCGTCTTGAGTTGGGTCTAAATGATCCACCTCAAGTATCTCTAAGTTAGCCTTAATAAAAGCCCAGTTTCTAATACGACTGGGCTTTTTTATGATAGTTTAGAACTTACTTTTACTGCTTAACCGCTTAAGTGAGAATGTTGTTGAAGTCACTAAAGACACTACTATTTTTTTTAAGTTTGCTCGTATTTATTCCCAGCGCCAATGCTAAAGTTTGGCAGGTATCTGCGCACGACTCATTACAAGAGATTCTTGATAAAACCCAAACCGGTGACCATGTACAGCTACAGCCTGGCGAGTATCACGGCAATTTTGTAATATCCCAAAGTATTAAGCTGTCTGGTACAGATGCAACTCTGGATGCCCAAGGAAAAGGTCATGGTTTATTGATCAATGCCGAAGGCGTAACCATAGATTCTCTACGAATCGTTAACTGGGGCGATGACCTAACCGAGCAAAATGCCGCTATCTATTCTGGAAAAAAATCCAATCACATCATCATTAAAAACTGCTATCTCAAAGGCGATACTTTTGGTATTTGGCTACAGGGTGGCGAGCATAATAAAATCTTAGACAATACAGTGATTGGTAATGACCAGTTACGTTCCGCCGATAGAGGCAATGGTATTCAAATCTCGAATATGAAGAATACCGAAGTGCGTGGCAACGATATTAGTAAAACACGTGATGGCCTTTACGTTATTTCTAGCACCAATAATACCCTTACCAATAATACCGTTCACGACTTACGCTACGGTATTCATTACATGTATTCTTATCACAATAAAATTCTTAATAACTACGCCTACAATACCCGTGCGGGTTACGCCATGATGAACTCTCGGCATTTAGAAATTCGCGGCAATGTCACTGAAAATAGCCACGATTATGGTTTTTTAATTAACTTCATTATTTATTCTACGTTTGAAGATAACGTGATTAAAAATGTTTGGACTCCTGCCGATAAAAAAGTTCTCGGTCGCGACGGTAAAGGCTTGTTCATTTATAACTCTGGCTACAATACCATTCGCAATAACCACATTGAACACACCGAAATTGGTATTCATTTAACCGCCGGCTCAGAAGGGGTTAAAATTTCTGGCAATACCTTCATCGATAATCAGATTCAAGTGAAATACGTTTCCAATAAACGCCAAGAGTGGAGCCAAGAAATCGATGGTATATCCGAGGGTAACTATTGGAGCAATTACCGCGGTTGGGATATGGATGGTGATGGTAAAGGCGACGTCCCCTTTGAGCCTAACGATGGTATCGACAAACTATTTTGGAAATACCCCGAAGCCAAATTTTTAATGGATAGCCCAGCGGTATTATTATTACGCTGGGTACAAGAGCAATTCCCTGTTTTAAAGGCTCCTGGGGTAAAAGACTCCAATCCCTTGATGAAGCCAAAGCCAATTCAGCATAGAGAGAAGGCAGTCGCACTTTATGAATAATATTTTATGAATGATATAGCCGTAGACCTTAACCAAGTGTGTAAATACTACCCCAATGTAAATGCGCTTCACCCACTGACCATGTCGGTAAAATCGGGGGAAGTACTAGGTTTATTTGGCCATAACGGTGCCGGTAAAAGCACGCTGATGAAATTGATTCTAGGTATTCTAAAACCTAGTACAGGATCAGTTTCCGCTTTAGGCCATTGCCCTAGTTCTAATCAAGCTCATAATTATCGTACTCAATTTGGTTATTTACCCGAGAACGTTAGTTTTTATGAGCACTTGTGTGGCCGTGAAGTACTGCATTATTTAGCTAAGCTGAAAGGTCATAATAAAACCCAAGCCGATAGATTATTAGAAGAAGTCAACTTAGCTCCCGCCGCCGACCGTGCGGTTAAAACCTATTCTAAAGGCATGCGTCAGCGTTTAGGTTTAGCGCAGGCTTTTCTCGGCTCGCCCAAATTGTTAATTCTTGATGAACCAACGGTAGGCTTAGACCCCGTAGCAACACAAGATTTTTACCTTACCGTTGATCGCTTAAAATCCGGCGGCTGTGCGGTTATTTTATGCTCCCACGTTTTACCTGGGGTTGAACATCACATTGACCGCGCAATGATTTTAAGCAAAGGCCGTAAGCTTGCTCTTGGGCCTTTGGCTGAACTGCGTGAAGCTGCTAATTTGCCGATTGAAGTATCTGTTTCTGGTTTAACACGCTCGGTTATTGAAACGAAAATGAAAGGTATAATTACTGAGTCTGATTGGTTGCAAAGTTCTTCTCAGGGGGCGCTGCATAATCGCTTTAATAGCGCCGCTGAAAACAAACTCAACATTCTCAGAAATTTATCGTCAGAAGAAAACTTACAAGACCTGCATATTAAGCTGCCGTCCTTAGAAGACCTGTATCGCTATTACTTGCCTGATTTTAACAATGCTGCGATTTAATAGATGCTTAGGCAAAGTGACAGGAAAAATAAGATATGAATAAAATATTAATCGTTGCACAAAAAGAATTGCGTGATGGTCTTCGTAATCGCTGGACCAGTGCGATCACTGTTATCTTTATTTTGATATCTTTAGGTCTTGCCTATTTTGGCTCGGCAACTGCTGGGGTATTAGGCTTTTCTTCATTGGAGTCGACCCTCGTCAGCTTGGCTAGTTTATGCGTAATGTTGATTCCTTTAATCGCATTAATGCTGGCCTACAACTGTTTTGTGGGTGAATTAGAGCAAGGCACTTTATTACTGCTAATGACCTACCCTCTCAGTAATGCACAGCTGTTATTAGGAAAATTCACCGGCCAAGCCGCTATTATTACCTTAGCCTCAGTATTAGGTTTTGGCTTACCTGCAATTATTATCTGCCTTGTCAGCGACGTTGATGTCGCTAGTGTATTAACTGCCTTTTCTCAATTCATCGTTCTTGCAAGCTTGTTAGGCTGGGTCTTCATTGCCCTCGCTTATATTATCAGTCTGTCTGTTACTGAAAAATCAAAAGCCGCAGGGTTAGCGTTAATCGTCTGGTTTTTATTCGTCTTGGTTTTTGACCTGGTGCTTATGGCTATCTTGGTTGCGAGTGAAGGTAATATCAGCGAAACCATTGTGCCCTTTTTATTGTGGGTCAACCCAACTGACGTTTTCCGTATTCTTGTCTATACCATCATCGGCGCTGAGAGCTATTCTGGTGTATTACAAATTGCCGAACACGGTGCTGATGGAACGGTTTATTTATTTCTAGTTATGATGCTATGGGTGGTATTACCGCTGCTCTGCTCATGGTGGATATTTAATAAGAAGGAGCTGTCGGAATGATAAGCGAAATGACAAATAGCCTGACCAGTAGAATTATTACCAAAGCGCCTAAAGTCGTCGCTCTCATAAGCCTCACTACATTTATCCTACTGACCGGCTGTAATAAGGCTGAACAACAAGTCACTGTAGCACCCGAGCCAGTGATTATTCAAAATGGCGAAGAGTGTGATTTATGTGGCATGTATATTAATCGCTTTCCTGGACCAAAAGGACAAGTCTTTGAGCGAGGCGGTATACCCGCCAAGCGCTTTTGTTCGACCCGAGATATGTTTGCCTATGCTTTACAGCCAGAACATAAACATAGAATTGAACACATTTATGTTCACGATGTAGCAACTGCCGCTTGGGATAGGCAAGAAGATGCACAATACATTGATGCTAAGTCAGCCCTATTTGTTACTGGCCATAAATTAAACGGCGCGATGGGCCCTGCGTTAGCTTCATTTTCAAAGCAGGCAGAAGCTGAAATTTTCATTAAAAAAAATGGAGGGAAGATTTTAACGTTTGATGAAATAGATATTGAAACTTTAAGTATGATGAGCCATCAAGCAATGCATCATTAGTTTATTGATGATTAATGGTTTCTGATAGTTATTACCGGCCAGTATGGGTTACTCTAGCCCATACTTTTCTAACAGAATTTTCATTTCACCAGTCTGTTTCAACGTACCCAGCATTGTATTAATTTCATCAATGCTAGGTGAAATCCCAGGGCGTAATAAAGCGGTATGATTGTACTCTTGGTCTAGCTTCTCAGATATTAACAAGAGTGGTTCATTATCAGGATGCTCTAATAAATAACGCTGAAGATAAGCCTTGGTAACAACGACGACATCTCCCCTTTCCTTTAACAATAAGTTCATATTTTTATCATTATCTGTCGTAATTAACATGTTAAAGTTATTACGTAAAAAATCCTCACCGGCATTGAAATCAGCAAAACCATAATGGAAACCGAGTATCCCTATCATGCGCTTACCACTGAAATCATCAAAGTAAGACTGATCTCGATCTGGTTTTTTTAGAGCGACATAGCTCTCTCCACCTTTTTGATACACCTGCGAGACATCAACCTTAATATCTTGCCATCCCCATGATTTACTTTCATAAAATATCACATCGTAATGACCATCATTAAAAGAGTGATATCGTCGCTTAGGGGGAATTATTACGGTTTTAAAGTGATATGCATTCTGCACCTTGTTCAATGCTGTGACTAAATCAATCGTCATACCGACTTCGCCGTGAGATCCTTTCATTTCAACAAAAGGCGCAAAAGGATACATGCCTACAGAAACACTAACCGGTTCTATAGCCAAGCAGGAAGATGATATGAGCAATATGAAAAAGACAGATTTTAGTCGCATTTCTTCAGTATAGTCAGTAGCTTCTAGAAAACCAGAGGATAGATTGGACTCTTTGGAAGCTGCTTCGCCCAATATGCCTTTTAGTTATTTATCATTAGCTTTTTAGTTCTAAAAGATAGATTTATACATCCTGTGTGGCTAACGTATGAGTTGATCAGGGAAGCCTTTTGTTTGCATCATCGCCATACAGTCCATCATTAAAGCAATTGCTACGTGGACACCAACACCGCCCCAAATAGATTTAGAGCGTAAGGCCAATATACCCAATAAGAAGCCAAACGAGATTGCCCCAAAAGATTCTAACCACAATTTAGGAAAGTGCAGCATAAGATAAGGTAAACACATGACAGCAATGGACAAGCTACCAAAAGGAATGCGCAAACCATTCACCAAAAAACCACGAAAGAAAAATTCAACCGCAATAAACTGCAAGACATAGATACATTCCCACAGAATTAAATCTAGCCAGCTTTTATGAGCTAAATTATAGAAGGGGTAGTGGTTGGCAAAATCTTCGCGAAAACTGACTAAAAATGCAAAAAACATGATGGGCGATGCTAATAACACATAACCTAACCAATGTTTTTTAATACTTCCAATTTGCCAGCCATAACTTTTCAAAGACTGTTTCAACACCAACTTGATCGTCAGCATAGGAATAATAAGGAAGCAGAGTAGATTCCAAATACCCCACCAGACATAGCCGAGTAATTCTCGGTAAGGGTGATAGCGGAATTCACGAGACCACTGGTTATTTTTAATATCAAACCAGCCTTCCAGAATTCTAATTGTCTCAACCAGTACACTTGAATATTTTAAATAATTCACCATCAGCAAACAGATACAAGCAACGATAATAATTAGCCAAACACGTTTTTGTTCAGCATCGTCATTTAAATTCTGTCGCTCAGCTTTTGCTTCACTATCAATGGCCGTTAACGCTGTGAGTATCTGTTTAGGATTTAGCGTATTACAAATTTTTCTAAATACTTCATTAAGCATCGCAGCAGGCATCCTTGCGTTAACATCCACGATTAGCCGCCAGTAACGGGGGGCATAAAAGCGACTTCATCACCATCTTTAACGATAGTTTCTGTCGTACAGAAATTTTGATTGACTGCGATGCGGATACTGTCATCTTGCAAAGCCGTCATACCCTGAGCAATTAATATATTTTGTAACTCTGCGGCTGTTTTTCCTGCATGATCACTTTCTAAGAGCAACTCAGCTTGGCCGACTTGATCTTTTAGTCGAGCAAAAAATAATACGGTAATCATGTTTATTTTCCTTCCTCTGCATTCCAGTCGCCACTTTTTCCACCAGTTTTCTTTAATAATTTAATATCACCAATGGTCATGCCTTTATCAACAGCTTTACACATATCATAAATAGTCAGTGCTGCGACTGAAGCGGCGGTTAGTGCTTCCATTTCAATGCCTGTTCTATCAGCGACTTTACAACGTACTTCTATGCGTAATTCAGTTGCACTGATCGCTTGAATATCGACCTTGGCTCCGGCGATCATTAGCGGGTGACACATAGGAATTAATTCCCAGGTCTTTTTAGCCGCTTGAATGCCAGCAATACGTGCGGTCGCCAGTACATCGCCTTTCTTATGCTTACCTTCGGTAATCATGGTTAAGGTATTGGGTAGCATCGTGACGATGGCTTGGGCTAATGCTTCACGCTTGGTAACGTCTTTTTCGCTGACATCGACCATTCTAGCTTGGCCTTTTTCATCTAAATGAGTTAGATCCATTTTCATTCCAAAATATTTATTTAATTTTCACTCATACAACATGAGTTTTATAATTTACATCGGTGCTAATAAAGATTCGATAACTGCTAATTCTTCAGGGTCATTGGCATTATTAAAACTAAAACCACAGTCTATCGCTTGATGCATACTCACTTTAGACATAGAGCGTAATAAGCGTTGTAATGCATTTTTATTTTCAGCTAAGCACTGCTCGAAAATAGGTAGCATGCTGCGATGATATAAACCATGCAAAGGCTGTAATCCTTGATGTGAAAAAATAATGGCTTGCATTTCTTCACTCGGTCCAGTGACCTTAATGCAGTTTAATAATTGCGACATAATGCTTGTCGTCATTAATGGGGTATCGCACGGCATGACTAATAGCCACTCATGCTTTGCATGTCTTAGCCCTGCGGCTAACCCTGCCATGGGCCCTTGATAGTTTCCTATACTCGTCTCTTGACCTGTCTGTTTGTCTGAGAGGCAAGCCAGCTGATAGCCTTTGTAAAGTTCTCTATTTCGATTACAGCTGATACTTAAATCGTCCACCAGCGGTGTCATACAATCTATCGCATATTCAACCAAGGGCTTTTGTAATAAAGAAATTAAACCTTTATCTCGGCCTGCCATACGACGGCCTTCTCCACCCGCCAAGATTAGGCCACTTAAAGGCATAGCAAGTTCTTCGCCTAAAACGCTGCTCACCATAATTTTTAACCGTGCCCATGTGCAGTTGTTAATGCATAGAATTCTATGCCATCACCAACACTGATAAGTTCACCGGCAGGTACACACGCAAAACCATCACTCCAGCTAGATGAGGATAAAACACCCGAGCTTTGATTATCAAAAACTTCTATTTCGCCAGCATTAAAACGTGCACGTAGAAACTCAGTTCGAGCAATTGATTTTTTTGTTGTAAAAGCCGCCTTTCCTTTTAATACTAATAACGGCTGCGCATCGGCACCTTGCACCGACCATAAAAAATCACGGGCGAGCTGATAAAACGTAACAACGACCGCCGCTGGGTTTCCAGGTAGGCCAATGACTGGGGTTTGCATGAACTGACCCAAAGCAAAAGGTTTGCCTGGTTTAATAGCCAAGCGCCACATTTCTAGTTCGCCACCACTACTGATCGCCGCTTTAATATGATCTTCCTCTCCCACAGATACACCACCACTGGTGATAATGACATCCGCTTGCGCGCTCGCTTGAGTTAAAACGTCTTGGGTTTCGGCTAAAGTATCCGCAGCAAAAAAAGGACCGACAACTTCCATTCCCATGCGCTGTAATAAACCGATCAAAGTGAAGCTATTGGTATTATAGATTTTTCCTGAGCTTAAAGGATTACCCGGTTCAACTAATTCATCGCCCGATGATATTACCGCGACCTTCAATTTTTTCTGTACTTCTACCTGGCTAAAGCCCATAGAAGCAAGCACCCCTAAATCTTCTGCCCGTAATATTCGGCCCGGCTGAAACAGTGTTTGCCCAATCTGAATATCTTGACCTGCAGGTCGAATATTCTGCTGCGCTTTAACGTCGGTTAAACTATTCGGAAAAATGATGTTTCCGCTTTCAGTCACCTCACACTGCTCTTGCATAACAACGATATCAGCGTTTTCAGGCACCGCGGCACCGGTGAAAATTCTTGCGCAAGTATTATCCAATAAAAGTTCTGGAGCATCGCCAGCGGTAATACGTTGTGAGATTTCAAATTCAATACGGTCGTTACTTTCTAATTGCTGCTGGCAATCAACTAAGCGTAAGGCATATCCATCCATCGCACTGTTATCAAAACCCGGCACATTAATCTGCGAGGTAATTGTTTCAGCCAAAACTCGCGTTAATGCCGTATGAAGCGCGACTGATTCTGTTTCTACTAAAGTTCCGTATTGCTGTGCGCGCTGCGCTAGCACATTACGCGCATCGCCTAATGGGACTAAACCTTTAACTAACGCAGGGGAATCACAAGATGACATGGCTTCTCTCTATATATTTTCAGTTCACGCATCATTATTTTCATCAGCGCGATAATAACGGCGCATTAGCCGACTAAGGGCTTGGCGCCAAGGCTTCGGTTTAATGCCAAAATTATGTTTAATCAATTTGCTGTCTAAAATGGTTTCACTCGGGCGACACTCATCATCGTCTAGCTCCTCTAATACCACATGAGCTAGATCTTCATACTGACGCGCCTCTGCTAACAGTACTTCGGCAAAAGCATACTCCGTCGTACTTTCGACGCTGCAATAATGATAAGTTCCCCACAAGGACTCGTCACAGCCAATTTGTTGTAACAAAGCATGAATGACTTGGGCAATATCATCAGCGGGCGTGGGAGCAATACGAATTAGGTTATCGAGTTTTAAGCTACCTTGGTCACGTGCCTTAGCTAACAGCTGAACCGCATAATCACCGGTTAATAAACTAAAAGGCTGATTTACACGAAGAATCAAATGACGTAACTGTTTACGGGCTTGATTCTCCACCGCGATCAGATCAGCATCCCCCGTCATCTCATCGTTTTCAAGGCTGCCAACTTCGTTGTAATTAAAGACTTTTGCCGATGAAAGCAAAACAATGGGAATATCCTGTTCATTCAGCAACTCAATCCATTCGTTTAGATGTTTCCTCGTCTCAGTGTCTTCTCCAGATACTGCTAAGATTGCTAATGGCATTGCTGGTGCGCCAACAGGAACCGACAACTGTTCTCTGCTATCTAAACGACGTGAACTGTAAGGAAGTGCTAACTCACTGGCTAGATTGGCCAAACACTGCCCAACCGGGAATTCTGCGCCAATGATGAACCAATGCCGATTAGTACCACTAAAGCCCATGACGTCTACCTCAAAATGAATCGTTCAATCTAATTTTTTTGATTATAACGTACCCGATTGATTAATAATGCCTAATTCAATAAATGAACATTTGTTTCGACTTAGATTAACTATACTGCAATTAACACTTGTCATCGTGATGTAGCTCAAACATGCTCAAACAGCTAGGATTAATCTTCACACTTCTCTGTGTATCCTTTGTTGGATTTACTAGTCAATTAGCCAGTAACAGTGAAATGCAAAGTTATTTTGGCATGTCCGAATACTTCACGGCTAATGAAGTGCTGTCTTTAAATGAAGTGCGCCAACAAGATGAAACCGTTTGGAACAGCATCAATATCACGGAGGCTAGCTTTGGTTTTGACCAACGCCACTACTGGTTTAAGATCCCTCTGAAAAACATACACCGTTCGAATGCACCTTGGCTACTACGAAGCAATTATCCTCTGCTTGATCAAATTGACGTATACCTTTTAGCAGACTCTAAAGTCGTACAGGAATTTCATAGTGGGGATACTTTGCCCTTTGCTGAAAGGCCTGTTAAACAACCTACGTTTGTATTTCCTTTGGAAATAAAAACCGAGCAGGAACATTCTCTCTACTTACATATACAAACCACCAGCTCATTACAGCTTGCACTCTCGCTGCAAACAGAAAGCAATTTTTGGCAAACCATCGCCAAGGAGAATGCCGCCACCGCAGCCTTTTATGCCATATTAATCAGCATGCTATTTTATAATTCTGTAATATTTTTTATTGTTCGCGCACGCAGTTATTTATATTACGTTCTGTACATTGCTTCGTTCACAATATTTATGATGAGCATTCACGGCTGGGGCTATCAGTTTTTATGGCCTAACAGTCCCAAAATTCATGAATTATCTGTGGTCTTTTCAATTGGCCCCGTGATTGTTTTCGGTGCCTTATTTAGCGCTACTTTCTTAAAATTAGCTACTGTCAGGCCCAGCCTATATCGAGTAGTTATGTCATTTGTCTGGATCGCAGGCATCTACTCAATAGCCGCATTAATACTGCCTTATTTTATTATGATTAGAATTGGAGCAACGCTCGCAATTGTTTCTGCAGGCATTGCTATGTTTTCAACTCTACAAGAATGGTTTCGAAGTAAGAGTCGAGAAATTTTGTTGTTTATCATTGCATGGTCAACGCTATTAATCGGATTTTTACTCTACAGCGGACAAAAATTTGGCTGGTTACCTATTAATGTATTAACTGAGCATGCCATTGAACTAGGTGCTGTAATGGAAGTTCTATTACTTGCCGTTGGCCTTGCCGATCGTATTAATAGCGAACGTAAGACACGCTTGGAAACTCAGAAAAAAATGCTCGATATTCAAATAAAAGCCAATCAAGAACTTGATAATAAGGTGCGTGAAAGAACAGAAGAACTAGAAGTATTAAATGATCATTTACAAACTGCTTCAATAACAGATTCATTAACTCAAGTTAAGAACCGCCATTATTTCGATCAAAAATTACCTGCCGAATATCGCCGGTCTTATCGAGAAAAATCCTGGATCGCCTTAGTTATTATCGATATTGATCACTTCAAACTGTTTAATGATAATCACGGTCACCAAGCAGGGGACCTGGTATTACAAATTGTGGCTAAAACTATCCAAGAGGTTGTAAAACGCCCTAGTGATGCTGTCACACGCTATGGTGGCGAAGAATTCACCGTTATATTACCGAATACCCCACCCGAAGGTGCGTATCTCGTTGCTGATAGAATTCGTACAACAATTGAAGCATTAGAAGTGGAGTGGCGTGGGCAATTTCTGTCTGTCACCGCGAGCCTTGGCTTGGCTTGCTGTATTCCTGCTCACCACGAAGGCGAGAGTATGCTATTGAAGCAAGCCGATGATTTTTTATACGTGGCTAAAGACCATGGCCGCAACCAAGTTATCTATGAAGCTAATGACACCACCATGAATCATGAATCATGAATCATGAATCAGTTAGCGCCTAAATAAACTCAAATATAACGTTGAGATTTAATATCTCTAAAGGCTTCTTTAATGCCCGCGTCCATTATATTTCTATTGTGCCTTGTATTATTCGCTGCGTTAATTGAGCCTTATCTCAAACGGATCCCGATTCCTTTTACCGCTATTCTTGTATTGCTAGGCCTTATTGGATCAGAAGTCTGGACGGGCCTTGGCTATGATACCGGCCTGCGCTGGGATAGTTTTCGCGACATAATTCTTCATATTTTAGTGCCCATATTAGTCTTTGAATCGGCCTACCACATGCCTACTCGACTACTAATCAAAAACTGGTTACCGGTAATTGTATTAGCGGTACCTGCACTTTTAATTTCTGCCGGTATCTGTGGTTATCTGTTATTCATCGGCATAGGTTATCCACAAGCCTTTCCTGTGCTTACTGCATTGCTGGCAGGCATCATTCTAGCAGCAACCGATCCGGTTGCTGTCGTCTCGATGTTTAAAGCCGTGGGAGCTTCGCCGCGTTTAACCGCCTTGGTAGAAGGAGAAAGTTTGTTCAACGATGCCACCGCCGTGGTCTGCTTTAGCTTGGTTATCATGGCATTAAGCAGCGCCCAAGCATCAATTGATTGGCAAGGTGCTATCGGACAATTTTCATTGACGGTAGGTGGCGGAATCATCATTGGCCTTCTTGCTGGCTATTGCTTCTCTCTACTGTATCGCTTAATGATCTCTCATGTAGGACGCGGGGTAATAAGTTTGGTGGCCATGGCATTGCCTTTTTATATCGCTGAACATACCTTTCATGTTTCCGGCATTATAGCGGTTCTTATTAGCGGGTTATGGCTAGGAGAAAGCCGAAGACTAAGTCAGTTGTTCTCTCAAAAAGAAGAAGGCTTTAGCTCTGAGTTATGGGAGCTCAATGGTTACATCGCCAATGTTATCGTCTTTGTATTAATGGGAGTGACGATTACTATCGATATGTTTAAAGACCAATGGTTTGCCATGTTGCTGGGCATCGGCGCTGCCACGATTAGCCGGGCCGCCGTAATCTATACCTTCATCCCTTTAATAAATGTAATGCCTAAGCAAGAGACGATCTCTTTTAGTTATCAAAATGTCATGATGTGGGGTGGACTTCGAGGAGGGGTAGGCATTGCATTAGCGCTATCAATTCCAACCACAGTACCTGGTTGGTACACAGTACAAGCGATTATTTATGGCATGGTACTTTTCACTTTATTTATCCAAGCACCGCTTATGCCATGGCTGATCAAAAAAACGCTATAAGGATCCGCTATTTTGCCCATAATAATCATCATCTCTTTCTTTATATTCAAGCGCTTCGCCAGAACTAGAGTCGCCTAATAATTGAGACTGTATTCTCTCTTCTATTCGGTAATGAGTAGAAGCTAAACCACCTTTTTCAAAGACATTACGCAGGCTTTCATCTCGCGTCCAAGTGTATTCATAAACAGCTTGCTGACGCGCTGATTGATAGTCCATGCGTAATCGTCGATTCTGGGATTGATAGCTTTTATCATCCTCTCCTATCGCTTGATCACTGTTTTGTGAAATACTCATATTAAGCTGATAATCATTATTAGCAGTATTTGAAGTCTGGCGCTCAGATGAGAAAGTCATATTAAAATCTGGTAGAGCATTCATTTGTTTCTGCTGATTGCTCTTTTGAGCTTGGTTGTTAATTGAATGGTCACTTGCTAATACTTGAATGCTACGGCCAATAAATTCTTTTGCCTGCCGCCCACTAGCACCCAGATTTTGCAATAATGCATTGCCAGAAGAGACGGTGGAAAAAAGAGCTCTAATGCCTGAGTTAAAAAAGTTCGCTAAAACTTTTCCTTGCGATTTATCGTCCAGTGAAGACATTGCTGTATCGACTTGATCGAGCAACCATTGATAACTCGTTGCACCATAGATAGCAGTTTGATCATCTCGCTTAGCCTGTTTCGTTAATGAAAAATCATGATATTCTTCAATACCCTTCGCTCTGTCGTATTCACGCCATGAAGCTTCTACTTTACGGCCACTTCCTCGCCCTTCCTTATCAAAATTAAGTGTCTGTTTATTGTTGCCATCATCTTGATACACATTTAATTCAATATCTTCTATGCCATTTTGATTAGCAAAGTTAAATGTATCCGCCCCCCCTTTGCCTTTGAAAAGATCAGATACCGCTCCGCTCAACTGCTTAAGAAAGCTACTGAGCTTATCTTGGTCTTCAATGCTCAATTCGGTATCACTAACCAACTCTAATTGACTCAACCCTCCCGCCTGATTGATGCGGATGTCTAATTCAATTTCTTGGCCTGATGCCAGAGTTAGTTCGAGATTAAGGCCACTGCCAGAGAAAGAATTTTGGCTAACCGCAGCGCGCACGGGCTCTTCGTTTTTAACGGGAGTCAGAGTCGGTTGTCGAGTAGTATCTGTCATCCGTTGCTTAGCTAGCTGACTCAATAATGACGATACTTGATTATGAATGGCCATAACACGTTATCGGCCTTTCTTTGAAATATTTAAGACTGTGATGTTCTTTATAATGCATGCCTTAGATACAAACGTTATAGCACCAATAAGAACATCTTTAGAAAAAATAGAGTGCATTAATGATAATGCATTAGCGTACACAAATTAGCTGGTAACGACTTTCATCATCCTCCGTTTGACTAAGTTTTTGTCCCTTATAGCTTTTTACTTCCACTTTATTTGGCGGTGCAGATAGTTTATGAACCTCTCTCTCCCAACTCCAAGAAAGGTCAGGTGTTGGTAAGGTAAGCGTTGCATGAGCGCCACTGGTAATGACAGATAAGAGGATTAATCCAATAAACTTTTTCAAATCAAACATAGTTATGCCCTTCTTTTAAATGATAAAAGATATCAGTAGGTATAAAAAGTGATTTGCTGGCAGCGGACATAGCCGCTTAGATATGCGTATTGATAATTTTTCGCTACACGAAAAATTACGCATAAAGATTGGTCCAGCAACCCCGCTGTCTTAGTTAAGTTCCTAATAATAGAACTCGAACCTTAGACCGGTGGCTTTGCGTCCTGAGCTTTCACACAGTTTGCCTTTTTTCACCATTCAGTGATATCGAAGTTATTTAACTTCGATTTGATAGATACTACAAAATTTCAAATAACACGTCACAGAGAGTTCCGTAATTATTTACAGCTAAATTGTAACTAGAAAAATCGACGTCGATTCGACTCGTTAGACTTTCGCAGCAAGGTATATCGTATGGCGACTGCCTTTACCGTTATGCGCTCTCACCGTTTTAGTCTCTACTTTAAATTTAGCTTTTTTAAGCTGTGTGGTAAATTTGGGATCATGCCAAGCTGACCATACCGCTAATACACCTTTAGGCTTTAGCGTCTGCCTAATGGCGGATAAACTATCCAATGAATACAAGTTATTATTATCACCATGAGTGAACCCTTCAGGGCCGTTATCAACATCTAATAGAATGGCGTCGAACTCAGGCTGCTTGGCTTTAAATAACTCAGCCACATCACCTACATGAACAATCACTCGACTATCATCAAGTGGTCGACCTGCACATTCACCTAAGGGGCCTTTGTTCCACTCAATAACATCAGGTACTAATTCCGCCACAACAACCTTAGAGCTTGGCTTGGTCGCCTTAAGCGCTGCTGCCAACGTAAAACCCATCCCCATACCACCGACTAATGTTTTAGCATTCTCAGTATTTTTCACGTGAGCGCAACCCAAATCAGACAAGGCTAATTCGGAGCTGTGCATACGGCTATTCATAAGCTCCCCACGGACACCTTTCATATGAATAGAAAATTCTTTATCACGCTGAGTGAGTTCTAACTCACCTCCGTTATTCGGAATTTTGGCTAAACCTAAAAGAGTCCAAGGAATCATGATATGTACCGTTTATAAAGTGATAATTGATGTAGAAATAGTGACAAATACTAATGGCGGAATTTTAACATAATAATGAGGTGTTTCAGTATCGAGTTTGATACTCATACATGGCTAGATCAACTTCCCCAACATCGACGATGTCTTTTAGATTAAAACCACAAGATTCATAATACGCTCTGAGCTTATCGTTATGCGCTACACAATCTAAACGTAGTAAACTGATATTTTTCTGCCTTGCTTTCGACTTAATTAACTCAATAATATGTCGTCCCAAACCCCTATCAGAATATTTACGCTGAATAGCAAGTTTATGAATATAGAGGGCTTCATCTTGATTATTGCCCCACAATAATTCAGGAGCGAATTTTATTTCTAATACCGCTGCTAATGAATTATCAATGTCGACAGCTTGGAAGAGTCCAGCTTCGATTGCAGCATGTATATCTGGGCGTATTGACTCAAGCCAATCTAGTGGCCATTGAAAAATGCCTTTCGATAAAAGCCAAGTGGCATTTTCATGAAGTATTCCATATACCTCATCGAACTCTGTATCCCTGACTTGCCTAAGATTAACATCCATATCTACCCCCTAAACTATTTCGAACTAGACCAATACCTGCCGTGTATTAGCAATGAAGTGATGAACATCTAGCTCAACTTCTTCGTCAACCATATCTTCTGGGCGACGATCGTTTGGGCAAGCCATACGAGGTGTTGTTCCAAACAATCGGCAAATCAATGGTCGATCTTCATACACAGTGCAACCATCAGGCCCAAGGTGTACACATCGAAGATCATTTAGTGCTGCATCATGTTCAGCGTCAGATTTCACAGGCAAGCGTGACATCTCTTCAGAGGAAGTCGTCACTGGGCCACAGCAATCGTGACAGCCTTTCACACATTCGAACGACGGTATTTGTTCACGCAGCCGAACGATAATATCTCGATTATTGTACATTTATATCCACTAATTTTACGATGCCATTCATTAACTATTGGTACCCAACGTTCTAATAATACACTGATTTCGTCCGATTTTTTCTATTTATACCCGCCACAAAAGCCCCCTGTTACTTCCCTTTACAATTATCCTATTGACCAGCCTACCTACCAGTAGGTAGGCTGAGTAATGTTAAATTATATCGATATCACATTTAAGTAATACACAGTTTATGAATGCGAAAACCAAAGCAGCACCCAAAAAAGAAACACTAAGCACGCGCCAGCAGATTGTTGAATACTCTGCCGATATGCTGCGAGCCAATGGTTTTGAAGGGTTTAGCTATCTGGATATCTCTCGCCACTTGGGTATCACCAAAGCCAGCGTGCACCATCACTTTCCTAAAAAAGTCGACTTGGGCTTGGCGCTGTGTGACTGGACTCAAGATTGGTTTGAGCAAGGTTTGTCTCACTTTGATGCGAAGGCCACTTCTAATTGGAATAAATTAGAACGCTATGTACGTGCAGCAATGAAGCACAGCCTGAATGAACAAAAGCTCTGCCCTATCAGTGCCTTCTATAGCGACTTGAATAAGCTGCCTGAGACGATCAAAGAGCGTGTAAAAGCCTTAGATGATTACGAATTAGATTGGGTCACTCAGGTAATGCATGAAGGTATCGAGAATAACGAATTTACGGCTAATCAAGATCCACGAGCACTGGCCAGTTTATTTATTTTTAGTTGCAAGGGCGCGTTATACCACGCGCGCTTGCACGGAAAAGATTTGTTTCAGCAAACGATGAAACAATTTGAACACCTTATAAAAGAATAGGAAAACTATGAGCACTTCTTTATCTCCATTATTTCAACCTATTGAGTTAGGTCCACTGTCTTTAAATAATCGCATTGTCATGGCACCTATGACCCGCACATTTTCACCCGGTGGCGTACCAAACGATTTGGTCGTGGCGTATTACGCACGTCGTGCTGAAAACGAAGTCGGTTTAATTATTACCGAAGGCACAACTGTTGGGCATAAAGCCGCCAATGGTTACCCTCGAGTTCCTGCCATTCATGGTGAGGCTGCGATGGCTGGCTGGAAAAAAGTGGTTGATGCTGTTCATGCTAAAGGCGGAAAAATTGCGCCTCAGTTATGGCATGTAGGTTCAGTGCGTAAAGAAGGCGCTGATCCTGATCCTTCAGTACCGGGTTATAGCCCTTCCGGTCTGTTTATGCCGGGTAAGAAAAATGGTATCGCAATGTCTCAGCAAGATATTGATGACGTAGTGGAAGCGTTTGCTCAAGCAGCAGCTGATGCAAAAGAAGTCGGTTTTGATGCGGTTGAAGTTCATGGCGCGCACGGTTATTTAATCGACCAGTTTTTCTGGGAAGGCACTAATATACGCGATGATAGCTATGGTGGTGACTTGATTGCCCGTACTAAATTTGCGGTTGAAATCGTTCGTGCTATTCGTGCTCGGGTGGGTGCCGACTTCCCGATCATTTTCCGTTTCTCACAATGGAAGCAGCAAGATTATGATGCGCGTTTAGTACAAACGCCTGAAGAGTTAAAAGCCTTCTTAACGCCTTTAGTTGATGCTGGCGTTGATATTTTCCATTGCAGCACACGTCGCTATTGGGAAAAAGAATTTGAGAACGCCCCTGTTGATGGCGGTTTAAATCTAGCAGGCTGGACTAAGAAGCTAACGGGCAAGCCTGTAATCACAGTAGGCAGCGTAGGTTTAAATACCAGTTTTGTTGGTGCTGAACACGGTATGGAAATGTCGGCACAAGCGGGTATAGAAGCAAGCTCGATTACTCAGCTTGCTGAGCGTGTAGAACAGAATGAATTTGAACTGGTAGCGGTTGGCCGTGCTTTGATTCAAGACCCAGAATGGGTGATTAAAGTTCGTGAGAATCGTTTAGATGAATTGCAGGATTATTCCAAAGATAGTTTGATGCAGTTAGTTTAATTTGTAATAACGAGCCCAGTTTTTTCTAACTCCGAGAACAACAGAAAAATAAACAGGGCTCGTTTTTTACTAGATCTTTTATGTACGCTTACACACAGGAACTCCATCCACCTCTGCTTTAATCGCTTTCTCTTCATCAATCACGTTCTGTGGGAACTGACGCATAAAACAACAACACACGTTATCGTTGATCATAGTACGCGGCCCAAATGGATGTGCGATATGTTTGTAAGGCGCATGATGGTGGCCATGGTCTTGCGAAGCATCATGGCTGTGATTATGAGTATGCTCATGTGAGTGACCGTGGTCATGCGAGCTATGTTCGTGAGTATGCTCTCCGTCATGAGAATGCTGATGTCCTGCTTCACTGGTTTCATCAGGCTGAAATTCTGCATGGTGATGATGCACATCGACTTCACCCGCAGCTAAACGACGCTGAAAGTCTTCCATCAACCCCATTTCATTATCTTGCTTTGGCTGAGCAATTTCAGCGATGCGCGTAATGAAGGTATTTAATACATGAGATTGATCACGCAGGTAATCTGCTTTAATAAATTCTACATCAGGATTTTCGGCTGCGACTTTATCCACATACGCATAGATGCGGTCGATTAAGCGGCCACCGAATAAGAAGTAAGGCGCGATTACGATTTTTTTAAAGCCTAGCTTCAAGGCCATTTCTAAACCACGGCCAACGCTTGGGTAAGTCACTCCAGAATAAACTGTTTCTGACCATCCAAAGCCAAGATTTTCACTGATAATTCGCGTTAGCTTAGCGGCATCTGCGTTAGCGTCTACCACTGATGTTCCACGGCCGACAACCACCAGCATGGTATCGTATAACTCACCCGCTGCAGGGACACCATCATTCTCATCAGAAGAGTAACCTAACGATTCAGAAACTCGATGCTGAAAAGCACTGATCATTTCATCGTGTAAACCCAGCTCTTTACCATAGGCGATGGTCAGCTCTGGATACGTATCTTTATACGTTGTTAGTACCGATGGAATATCATTTTTTGCATGCGTCGCGGCGAATAACATACCCGGTACGGCAAAGATATTCTTCACGCCTTGTTCGCGTAAACGATCAAGTGCCATGTGAATATTCGGTGAAGAATATTCTAGAAATCCGTATTCGATTTTTAACGTAGGGAAACGCGCACGTAAACCTTTTGCTAATAAACTAAATTCTTCTTCGGCAATTTTTGCGCGACTGCCGTGGCCACAGATAATAATGCCACTATTCTCTGGCAAAACGTTTGGCAAATTATTCACGACGTGATCTAAGCTATTCATTATTTCATGGGTCATTTTATAATGTTTCCATAATTGAATTTATATTTTTTATAGTCATCAATACTAATCATATTTTTAACGTAGGATGCGCTTGTGCATCTTCAACGCTTCTTGGCTTTTTCGGTTTCACTTTTGGACGAAATACATGCGCTTGCTTTTCATCGTATAAATACGAATCGTCAAAATCGCCGTCGCCTAAAACATGGCCGACCAAAATAAGGGATGTACGTGTGAATTTTTTCTCACGCACTTTGGCGACGATATCTTTCAACGTGCCTATCACTTTATCTTGATCTTCCCACGATGTGCGATAGCACACTGCAATTGGGCAATCTTCGCCATAATGCGGAATAAGTTCTTCAACAATTTTATGAATACGGGTTACGCCAAGGTGAATCGCTAGTGTCGCACCCGTAGCGGCTAATGCAGGTAAACGCTCTCGCTCTGGGAACGGCGTTTTACCTTCATAGCGGGTCATAATAATAGTTTGCGAAACACCAGACAGTGTCAGCTCTTTACCTAACCAAGCAGCCGAGGCAGACGTTGCTGTAACACCTGGAATGATTTCAAAATCGATACCGAGTTCATTCAAGCGACGAATCTGTTCACCGATAGCGCCGTATAAAGAAGGATCACCACTGTGAACACGCGCTACATCTTTGCCTTCTTTATGAGCGACTTTCATGTGCTCAATAATTTCGTCGAGGTCGATAGATGCGGTATCAATAATTTGCTCGGCGCTGTCTTCTACATCGGCCAATACGGCACGCGGTACTAACGAACCTGCATATAAAATAATTGGGCAAGCATTAATTAAACGCTGTGCTTTGATGGTGATTAATTCTGGATCGCCAGGACCTGCACCAATAAAATAAACTTTCATGTGATTAGCCCCTTTATAATTTCTTACTATAGCCACGAGGCGTATAAACCCATTCTTTATCGCCGTTTTCTATATGGCGCGTTTCGCTATTACCAACACTGACCAATGTGAACATATCCACATCAGCAGCGTCCAACTTATCGAGGGTTGTAATGGTGATGCTTTCATCTTCACGAGTTAACTGGCGGCCTAATAATACGGGGGTATTGGCTGGGCGATATTGTAATAAAATATCGCGCGCAGTATTAATCTGCCAATCACGTTTCTTTGAGCGTGGGTTATAAAACGAGACTACGAAATCACCTTCTCCACAGCTGTGTAAACGCTTCTCAATGGTCTGCCAAGGCGTTAATAGATCAGATAGCGAGATAGTGCAGAAGTCATGACCTAACATCGCACCAATGCGAGCTGAGCCAGCCTGCATGGCAGAAATACCCGGTACGACTTCGATCTCAACATCTAACCATTCAGGGTGATTCTCTTTACCTTGCAACTGCATGTCGAGTAATTCGAAGACTAAAGTGGCCATGGCGTAGATGCCGATGTCTCCACTGGAGATTAGCGCGGTAGTTTTACCAGCCGCGGCAAGATCTAATGCTAAGCGTGCACGGCCAATTTCTTCCCCTAACGGCAGGTCGTGGTGAGTTTTACCATCACATACGCTGCCTAATAGATCCAGGTAAAGTCCATAAGCAACAAGATCGCTGCATTCGCCGATGGCTTTCACTGATCGTGGTGCGATTAAATCGGCATTACCCGGGCCTGTGCTTATCAAATACAGTTTGGTCATTTCTAATTCTTCTTAATAATGTGCTGAATTCAGTTTTTATATAATTTGTATATTATTTCGCCGCGGGATACGAGCGCGCAATGGCGCACGTAGCTTTGGCATTCTTATGTTTGTTTAATATTAATTCTGCAACTTGGCCGGTCTCTACTTGCGCACTATAAAGCGCGGCAGATTCCGCCACTCCGTACACGCCGACGGTATTAAAAATATAATCCGAGCGAGTGCTGAGTTGAGATTCGACTGTAGCTAATTCGTCTTTATTCCAAGTGATAAAGGGTTTATTTAACGCCTTTGTCAGTTCAATTAAATGTGTTTCATCGGCTTTAATATCAATACTGCTAATGCTGTGGACCTGTTCTATCGTCAACCCTGCTTGGGTTAAACACTGATCTAATAATTCAGATAAATATTCTAGCGGGCAATCTCTTTCGCAACCCATACCGACGGTATAAACAGGCTTTAAATAGGGGTTGGCTGTGGTCATTACTAGCTGAGCATCAATCAACTCACTAACCTGACTTGCCCAATCATTCGCGCCGCCTTCGTGGCCAGATAATAATGGAATAACAAACTTGCCCGCTTCATCTAAAATCAATACCGCTGGATCATTATGTTTATCTTGCAATATTGGTGCTAAGGTTCTTATCACTATGCCTGTGGCGCAAATAAAAATAAGGCGTTCACCGCGGGAAAACGCTTGCTGAACTTTTTCAGCGAAGGGTTTAGGTTTATACCAGATCTCCGCTGCGACTATTTTCGTCGCTAATCTCTGGGCGAGTTTATGCCCTGCTTCGGTTAGCGCGATGATATGAATTGGCTTGGTTATTTCACTTGTATCAGTCACTATTTCTGACGCTCATTTTTAAGCACTACAAATAAAGAAAAGTATGGCCCTTTTTCATCGTTCAACTCACTAACATCATCGACAATTATTTGCTCATCGCGGCCTATATATTCTAAATAATTCGCTTCGCTACTGCGCCCGGTATCCGCTAGCGCTGCTAAAATCTTAGGACGATAAGGCCCTGCTTTCATAATAATAACGCTATCGTGCTGCTGTAACGTTTGACGTATTTTCTCTTCACTATGATGACCATTAATAATCGCTACCGATTCTTTCAACATTGATAGCGGCTGCTTCAAGGCCGAAGATGCTGCGTGTACCGATGATATACCGGGCACGACAGCACAGGTCATTTCATCTTGTAGACGATCTAACAAATAGCTAAACGAACCAAAAAATAATGGATCGCCTTCACATAGGAAGACAACCTTCTTTCCTGCTGTTATCACTGACCGGATTTTATCCGCCGCTAGATCATAAGCCTGGTTTGCGCCGGTGCGATCGTTTTTCATCGGCATCGGCACAGGTATTTCTACTTGCCCTGCTTTACTGCCCGCCAAACTGTCATGAGCAATATCTCGTGCTTGTGAACTGCCTTGTTCATTCGCAAGGTAGCTAACGACATCAGCATTTTGCATTAAACGATGGGCTTTTAAGGTGATGAGTTCTGGATCACCAGGGCCTACGCCTAAACCGATAAATTGTGCATTCATACTGCTATTATTTTCCAGGCTCATAATTAGATGCTGTTCTTTTGAAAGCGAAATAACGTAACGGGTAAATTAGGGCGGTAGATTAATTGCCCTGCGAGTTCTTCACCACGACTAATCGCAATTTGTGAAGTTTCAATCGTTGCGCTGCCGACCATTAATAATTCATCGCGGAAGGTTAATAACTGATGTTTGGTACTTTCCATCACCGCGCTTACCACTAGCACACCATTAAGTGGTAACTGCATCCAGCAAAACGCTAATAGTTCTGACATCTCGCCATCGCTACCACCGATAAAGACTTTATTCGCTTGCGGTAATGAATCCAGCACCGCAGGCGCTCTACCTTGTATGGCGGTTAAGTTATCCACAACCCCGAAGCGCTGTGTATTTTGCTGCAGACAATCAAAGCGCTGATCGTTATGTTCTATTGCGTGTACCTGACCTGCTTTATTCCAGTAGGCCCACTCGACTGCAATACCACCACAACCTGCACCGACATCCCAAGCGATATCACCTCGGCTTGGTTGCAATAATGATAATACAGCTAAGCGTACTTCACGCTTAGTGATTAACCCTTTGCCTGTGGCCTTGCCAGTGATAAATAGCTCGTCGTTGAAGCCGGGGAACTGCGGCATCATTTGACTAATGCCAGTTTCAATAACAGTCACTTGCAGCTCAGAAAAACTGAGTGCAGAAGGTGCTGATGTTGATGCGTTTGAATATTTTAATAGTGCTTCAATAGAAAAACTGCGAACGCGCTCTTTTTCATAACCTAGATCTTCACAGACTGTAATCTTTGCGCCGTGATATCCCATAGCAGAACATTCTTGGGCTAAGCGCTTTGGCTTACTGTGTTTATCGGTGAGGATGACGAGAGTTTGATTATGACGAATTAGGCTTCTTAGTGTTTCAACTGGGCGACCATGCAAACTGATTGCATCGCAGTCTTGCAACGACAAACCGAGTTTATGGCAAGCCGCTTGTATGCTTGAAACTCCAGGGTAAAAATAGAGTTCTGAAATTTCATGCTGCTTAGAAAGCCAACGGCCTATACCAAAATACAGTGGATCACCTGAGGCTAGGATACTAATTTGCTGATCACTTGCCTGTTGATTACTTAGCTCGGTTAACAATTCTTTTAATTCACTGAGCTTCGGCAATTCAATTAAGCGTGGCTGCGCGGTAAATTCTGAATCATCAGCCAAATAAATAGCAACCGTATCCAGCTGACGCTGACTACCAATAATTACCTGAGATCGATCTAGTGCCCGCATAGCATTGGCCGTTAATAGCGCTTGCTCTGCTGCCCCTAAGCCAATGACATGAATAGCCATAATTAATAGATCTCGCCAATGTTGCAACGTAATAACGCATTACAGGTTGCCGATGAAACCGCACTGCCACCTTGATTACCTAATAAGGTGATGCATTCAATACCCAGGCGTTCATGAACATCCCATAGCGCTTGCTTTGACTCTGCTGCACCAATGAAACCGACGGGCATGCCGATAATCAGGGCAGGTTTTACACCACCCTGCTCAATCATTTCTAATAAGCGAAATAACGCAGTCGGGGCATTGCCAATGACTACAATACTGCCTGCAAGATCATCTCCCCAAAACTTCAGCGCCGCCATCGAGCGGGTTTCACCTGTGGTCTTTGCCTGGTCTACCGTTCTTGGATCATTTAATAAGCATAATGGTTGTTGCTGAATCATGCGCTTAGTGATGCCTTGCTTCACCATTTCAACATCACACAAAATTGCTTTATTCGCAGCTAACGCTGCTTGCCCTGCTTCACAGGCATTCGCACTGAACTTCACCTTGTCAGCCACTTCTGGCATACCGATACTGTGAACGATGCGCATCACAACCTGCTGCTGGCTTTGATCTAAGCCATCAAGGTCGGTTAGCTTACGAATCATTTCGAAGCTATTTTTCTCGATTGCTTTTGGGTCTACGACATAATCAAAGGGCACGTTGTTTCTCTTTTATCTATTAGTTTAGAGCTATCTATATAGGGCTGCTACTTTAGGCTTATTGCGTAGCTTTATAAGCTATATCCGCTTATAAATCACTTGAGCATTTTTCATTTATAAACTCGAAACATTCATCAAGATTATTAAATTGTCTGTTCATGCTATTGATGGCTTCATCCGCAAGCTTTGGCCGTTGCAACATCAGTACTCGAATACTTAATTCACGCGCCGCTTCTAGCTTGGCTTTTGTCGCTTCACCACCGCTATTTTTGCAAACGATTAAATCGACTTCGTACTCTTTCATTAGGGCTTTTTCGTCAGCCAGATTAAACGGGCCAATCGCTTGTAGCCAATGTGCATATTGCGGCAGCTCTGTTTCTTTTGCACTACGTACTATGTATCGCGCCGGACCAAAGGTTTCATTTAATTCTGCAATCGCATCTAGCTCTACTGCCAGATTTCGATCTATTTGGCCATTAGTATAAAACACATTTTGGCTGCCGGTATTTACTGCTAATGCTAAGTCATTTAATAATTGATTTGGGTCCTCAGCCAGTAGCCAGTTATCGCCTACTTGCGGCTGCCATTCTGGCCGCACAAACGAGTAATAGGGAATATTCATATCTGCCGCAGAGCATTGTGCTTGTCGGCTCATGTTCGTAGCAAAAGGATGTGTCGCATCTAAAATACAATCAATGTCTTTGCTTAGTAAATATTCGCTTAATCCACCAAGCTGGCTAAAACCACCGCTAATTATTTCGCAGTTTAATTCTGGTAGTCTTACTAGCCCAGCAAGACTATAAATTATCTCGATATCAAGCTTGAGTAATTTTTTTGCTAATGATTTTGCTTCGCTGGTGCCACCGAGTATTAATAATTTCATTCGCTGGCTTTGCCCACCGAGTTTTCAACCGCTTTCCCAACGACTAAGCTTTGACGATTAATTGCCCATACTTCCAGCTCAATATTTCCGGGCACTATTTTTCTAGCGGTTGCTAAAGCCCGTTGACAAATTTTACTGGCCAAATCAATACTATTTAACTGGCACAATTTTAATACTTCAATACTGGTATTGGCGTTTTTAACTTGCGCCACCAGCTCTAGAGAGGCTCCCAGTTCTTTTACCTGATCCGCTAAAAAATCCAGATCAATACTGGATGATTTACTGTGTAAATCTAAATGCCCTTGAGCCAGCTTGGTCATTTTGCCAAAGCCACCACAAATACTCAGCTTATCCAGCTTTATACGCTGACGATTATTTCTGAGGTGTTTAAATACCGCGCCGACAAAGTCGCCCATTTCAATTAAGGCGATTTCGGGTAGCTGGTAATGATCACGAATCACCGCTTCACTGCTACTGCCTGTCGATGCGGCAATGTGCCGATAGCCATTAGTCGTTGCCACATCAATGCCTTGATGAATCGAGGCGATATATGCCGCACAGGAAAATGGCCGCACGATACCCGTGGTGCCTAATATGGATAGACCATCGACAATGCCCAATCTTGGATTCATGGTTTTTAACGCCAGTTCGCCACCACGTTCAACTCCAACTGAGACTTCAAAGCCGCCTGGATAATCATATTGCTGAGCTATTTTTTCTAGATGCTCAGTCATCATTTTTCGCGGTACAGGGTTAATGGCTGGCTCGCCTATCGCTAAAGCCAAACCATCACGAGTAACCGTTCCCACACCTTTAGCTGCTTTAAATATAATCTCTACTGAGGAAAGCAGCTTTAATTCAACAAAAACTTCCGCACCGTGAGTCACATCCGGATCGTCACCAGCATCTTTTATGGTACTGGTCCTAATAACGGAAGCGGCACATTGATAGCTGTTAATCGTTAACTCGACTATCTTACCTTTAGGTAAAGTGACACTCACTTCTGAGCTTTGTTTCTCTCCTAGCTGCGCATGAGCTGCCGCTATACAGCACGCTGTCGCACAACAGCCAGTAGTTAGACCAGAGCGTAATGGCTTAGGCTCTTCTGTCTTAGTCTTATCAGCGCTCTCGGGCCACACGTATTAAATTGCCTGTGCTAGCCAGTAAAAACCAATGCCGACCGCAGCCGAGGCAATCACTTTACGGCTCCAATTAAAAACACGTACCGATTTTTGCTGTAGTTTTCTCTGTACCAAACCAAAACTCAAACCAAAGGTCACCATAGAAAATAAAACGCCGGCGCTGAATAATACTAGGTAACCCGTAGCTTCTAACAAATCGGTTTGCATCATAGCGGGAATTAACGCTAATGCAGGGGCACTACCGGCAAGCCCGTGAAGTATTCCCACCATTACTGGAGTATGGGCTTCTTTTACTTGCTGGGTATTTTCAAGTTTTTTATCATGGCCGTGTACATGCAAATGAGTATGCTCAACTGACCCATGATTGTGTTCGTGAGTATGCTTATTTAAGACTATTTTTTCTTTATGGAATTGCCAAAAGCAGGCAAGTCCCAAACCAATTAATAAAACACCGACACTGGATTCAGCCAACTGCTGAATTGTTTCTGGTAGCGCTATACCTAGACCAAAAAATAATAGGCCCAACAGAATTAATACACTGCCATGGCCCAATGCCCAGTTAGCACTGAATTTTAACGTACGCTTTAGACTCGGCTTACGGTTACTTAATGCCGATACTGCCATGACATGGTCGGCATCTAAAGCATGCAAGAGGCCTAAACCTAGACCCGTTACTAATAGCGAAAACATTTCGATAGTCATACTTGATATCACCTTTAAATTATAAAGTTACTGCATCAGTTAATTCTAAATCCGTCATCTCTTTTGTGAGCGCGGGATCAAATAAACAGCTGATGGCTTTTGGATTTGAGGGAAAAAATAAATGCAGGTAACTCGCATTCAAATTGTTATGGCGGTAAATCGCCTCACCCGGAGCTGGGTGGCGCTGACGACGGCCATGGGAAAGAGCGTCGGGCATATTAAAACTACGCGATCTATGATGAGCATGAGCACGCACTTCACCTTCAGG
>Ga0105348_1000370_pt1 | contig 33618 bp, 27 predicted proteins | sample EN8Hudsemesocosm_2_FD_83504 | JGI IMG/M metagenome (GOLD analysis project Ga0105348, IMG submission 83504) | Methane-oxidizing microbial communities from mesocosms in the Hudson Canyon - EN8C Hudson Canyon | ecosystem: Environmental > Aquatic > Marine > Cold seeps | place: Hudson Canyon... | reverse complement strand
GAGGAATCGACCCATGCACAAAATTGTCCCAATAACAGCCATCGTATTACTCTGTGCAGGTACTAGTTTCGCAATTACCGCACTACCAACTAAACCAAGCTTTCACCAGGAAGCCGTTGAATTGATAGGCGCAAGCCATTCAGTGGCTCTTAACCCCGAACAAACAAAGTCAGAACAGGTCCTCGCACTTTGGCAAGACTTCGCTAATCTCATGCCATTACATCAGGCCGTAAACTGGAACGAACCCGTGGATCTATACGCCTATTACACTGACTTTAATACCACCATGACGAAAGCGAAACTCACACTCGGTTATGATGCGAATCAACTCAACAGCTCGTCAACAATCGAGAAATTGTCAGTGCTATTACCTGTGCTGAATAAAGACAAGATTCCAGAGGGTGAATATCAATACTACCCTGTAGCCGGTATAGGTAATAAGGCGGTATATAAGGCCTGGTTAAATTTACCCTTAGATAGAAATCCAAAGGTTGTGCTTGAACACTACAATCTGGACGAGCATGGCGTAATCACGAATATTCAACTCAAGATCATAGAAAAACAATGAATTCACTGATCAAAAAAATATTCGGGACTCTCTCTGAACTTTTGTCTGGGACTCGATGGCGAGCGATTTTAACGCTCGGTTTTATTTATATCACTATGATAACCCACTGGTGGCTTTGGGGACTGCTTCTCATCTTCTGGGGAGTAAAGGACCTCATCAGTAACGAAACCTGGCTAACAGAGCCCGTTATGAAATCCCGCGAGCCACTGCTGTTTTATCTTATTGTTGCGACTTGGTTAGTCTTCGGTTTCTACATAATATCGACACCCATAATTCATTTGCTAAGGTAATGTTATGAGTAATTTATTTAATCGTTATCAGGAATTATCTTCAGCCCCCTTGGAGCATGCCACCTCATTACCATTCGAGGTTTATCATGACAAAGAAGTATTCAAACTTGAGGCAGATAAAGTTTTTCATAAAGAGTGGGTTTTTGTCTGCGCTGAACAAGCTATCGCTAAACCCGGCAGCTACTTCGCATTTGATCTAGCGGGAGAAGCCGTTACTATCATTCGTGGTCAAGATTCTGAATTACGAGCTATGTCGAATAATTGCCGCCATAGGGGCACTCCTTTATTGGATGAAGGTTTTGGGGAGATCGAAAAAAACATCACCTGCCCCTATCACGCATGGACCTATGACGATAAAGGCACATTAAAAGGTGTACCCCTGCCGGGTAATATTAAGGTGGATAAAACCATCCACTGCCTGCCTCAATTTCAACTTTCTGCTTGGTCAGGTCTATTGTTTATCAACCTTGATAAAAATGCCCCACCTTTATCAGAGAAGTTAAAAAACATTGAAAACTACACCAATATTTTTGAACCTAACCGTTTTGACTCCTATACCAGCGGACCTCTTGAGCATTGGCAAGCCAACTGGAAATTAGCGATGGAAAATGCGATGGAGACCTATCATATATTTAAAGTTCACAAAGACACCCTAGAAACCGTTGGCCCAACACGAGACGCATATCATGTAGCTGGCTCGTCAGATTGGACCATCACCGGCGGGAAAACAGTTGATGACTCCAGCAAATTAACGCAGTGGTTTCGTGGTGATTACCCCGAAGCTTATAATCACTACCAAGTGATTATTCTACCGCCTTCCTTTGTCGGCATACTCAACTATGACTCACTGTCATGGATACATGTTCTACCTAAGGATAATCAGAGCAGTACAATTCGTTCCGGTGCGTTGACGCCTAAGTCCAGCTTTAAAGAAGACAAACAGAGTCAGGCTTTAACTGAAGCCTTTTTTGCAGAAGACAAATGGATTTGCGAACGAGCTCAACGCGGCATGACATCAAAAGTCGGTAGCGGTGGAAAGTTAGTTGAGCTGGAAAAACCTTTAGTGGACTTTCACCAATACCTAGCGTCTAAGCTATTTGAAGAAAATACCGATGCTTTTTGTGAAGGAGAAAACGCGGATATCTTTAAAATCTGACTTAGCTTAAGCTGTATTTTTTGGATAATATATCAAGAGCCTTTAAAAGAACGTTTGCTAAACCATACTCAAACAAGGTCGACCAGCGTTCATTTCTTGGGCAAGACACATTGATATCGTTTGCGTTTGAGGAAAATGTCGTTCGCGATGTTCTGCAAGTAGCATTTCTACTTTACCGAGATGTTATTCTCTCTTGAGAATATTGGTTGTAACAGTTAGAAATCATAGACCTGTATCTAATTACTTGACATACCCACCTTGGCGTGAATTCTCAAAATATTGATCATACTTACCCATCTCTTTCAAATGGTTTAATCCTTTATTAAACTTCTTAACAAACTCTACATTTTTAGCAATTTTCTTAGAGAACAACATTACAAGAGGCCCTTGATCAAGGGGTTTTGAATGGTAGTCTATCGGTTCTATCTCCTTCGCTGTAAACTTACTTCGTAACACGTACATCCCCACATCCAAATTCATGGGAAATATATTAATTCTTCGTTTAATTAACTTTTTAAAATTCAGGTCGTCACTACGCACCCATTCAATCTGCAACTTGTTATTTTTTGCATGCAAATCAAACTGTTCCCCATAGTAATAACCTTTAGTGGCACCAACACTCAACGCTTTTAAATCATCCCAATTTTCCCAATGAAAGGGGACGTCCTTGTTATAAAAGAATACCATTTTTTCATCCATTAAATTATCTGAAAAATAGTAATCCTTCTCTCGCTCTTTACTTCCAGTCCAACCAGCGGTTGCATTCCATTCACCTTTTTTTACTACCCGCAAAACTCGAGCACCACTGGAAAAGTATGTAAACTCCACCTTTACATTTTCATGCGCAAATGCCTCTGTAACGATATGAGATAATACGCCATCATGTTTTAATTCCTTACCTATAAAGGGAAGCCAACTTTCACTAGCAACACGAAATATTTCTTCCGCTGAAATAGAATAAGAACCACTTAAAGCTAAAATGGCGCCTATTAACCATACCATTACTTTTTCCATGATGATGACCCGCTCTTCATTAATCGTTCACTCTAACAACGCACCCTAGGTACAGGTATAGCCCTATGCTCTATATCCTAAATACCTGGCACCAGGTATTTGTCACCATACACAAAGCTCTCATTTCAGTTTAGCCACATCTATTTCCTATGCATAACTGATTGCACAAGCAAGCCTTTATATTTCGCGGAATATTGCCTACCGTCCCTGGACTGGAAGACTGGTCACTGCTGATATAAACCATAACCTACTCAGCCATTCGCACACCTCCTTTGCAGAGCTTCATTTAACTACGCAGATTAATACGTCAATGACTAAGTAGTTACCTAAAGTGAAACCTAAAAGCTGAGTAATGTATTTTTTCTGACGCTATAAACACTGAGACCAGCAAACACCCACATCTACTCCCTTTTCACACTATTACAGCGGTCAATTATTGCCCTTTTCTCGAAACGGTAGGGCTAAATAATCACCCAGGTTCTCTATTCAACAAAACCATGACAGCTAAGCCTTATATAACTACCGCTCACCTCTTCTGGCATATCAGTTGCTTACTATAGGCATACGGTCAAATTAACGACACAAACAAAAAAAGGGAATAAACATGCTAAAAGCACTTCAATCAAAAAATGACTTCGGCGCCCTTCTTCCACTATTGGCATTACTGCCGATCACCGGCTTTATGAGTGGTTTTTATTCAGTTGTTAGTGAATCCAGTACCGTTATAAGTCAACCGCAGGCACAGATTGAGCATATAGCCGAAACTAACCTAGCTCTCTCTGATCCTACATTGATTGTTGTTGCATCCAAAACCATCTAAGCCATCTCAAGCACAGCATAGGCACATGACTAAATAGGAGATACTGGCACTACATTGTTCCTTTTCAGCTAAATATAAGTCTTCATCCTATGGACGTATGTCCCCAGGACAGTCTACATAAGTGCCCCTAGGTTACAGAAGCAGCACCCAAATCATTGGTTACAAAACAATCAAACACGAAACCGTGAACTCTTCACCCTGAACGGTTAAACTCTGCGCCCTCTCATCACTTGAAAAGCTGTTTGTGGTTAACACCCCACACTATTGATACGACTATGCAATCGCCGGATAACTGTTTTACCCTTTTTTCAGAATCTGTAGCCAGCTATAGCTTGCCCGAACGCTTTACCTTTCCATTCTGTTACGATCCGCACCCTCTGTGCGTATTAGCAGCTACCGAGTTACAACAACACCTAGTCAACCAAACCCAGTGGCAGCACAATTTCGGCCTAAATGAACACGAAGCGGTAAATCATGATATTTCAAGGGCCTGCAAGGATGATGAAATCTACGGCAAGATGTTTGGTGTGCTGCTGGTCAATAATGTACAAGGTGAGCTAGGCTATCTATCCGCCTTCTCCGGTAAAATAGCCGATCAAAACCTACTGCCCAACTTCGTTCCACCCGTTTTCAATATGCTCGCAGAAGATGGCTTCTTTCGTGGCGAGCAGGCTAAAATTTCTCAGATCAGTGATCAGCTTAGGGTACTTGAGAGTAACCCCAAGATTACGATTTTAGAAAACACCTTAGCTGAAGAAATCAAGACCGCAGACGTCAACATCGAGCAACTCCGCAACCAAATGATTGCAGGCCGCAAAGCCCGTAAAACGCAACGAATCGACGCTAAAAACAGCCTTAGTGAAACTGAGTACCAAGCATTGATTGAGCACTTAGGCAAAAAAAGTGTGCTGGAGAAAGTACAGTCAAAAAATACCAAGCGTTATTGGCAAGCGCGCGTCGATACAGCGCAGCAAGAACACGACCAAGTAATGGATGAAATTACAGCGCTTCGGAAAAAACGTAAAGCCATGTCCAACGCGTTGCAGAACAAACTATTCGAGCAGTATCGCTTTTTGAATATTAGGGGTGAAGAAAAAAATCTCGGTACCATTTTTAAAGAAACCTACTTCCAAACCCCGCCCGCAGGCTCCGGTGAATGCGCAGCGCCAAAATTATTGAACTATGCGTTCAAACACGGCATGCAACCATTAGCACTGGCAGAGTTTTGGTGGGGGGCATCTCCTAAATCAGAGGTTAGGCAACACGGGCAATTCTATCCCGCGTGTAAAGGGAAATGTCAGCCTATACTTGAGCACATGTTAAATGGTGTGCCGATGGACCCCAACATCATGCTGAACAACCCCGCCGCGGGTAAAGACATCACTATCGTTTATCAAGATAATGATATGGCTATTATCAATAAACCGGCAGAATTTTTATCCGTGCCAGGCAAAAACATTCAAGACTCAGTCTACCTACGTATGCAACAAATGTTTCCTAAGGCTACAGGGCCACTGATTGTTCATCGCCTCGATATGTCCACCTCCGGTCTTATGGTGATCGCACTTACAAAAAAAGCCAACAAACGCCTGCAAAAACAATTTGTAAACCGCACCGTAGAAAAACGCTACGAGGCTAACATCGATGGTTTACTAAAGCAGAACGAAGGTTTGATTAGCCTGCCATTGCGCGGTGATATCTACGACCGACCTCGACAGATAGTTTGTTTTGAACACGGTAAACCAGCCGAAACCAAATGGCAGGTTGTCGAGAAAAAAAATAATCAGACCCGCGTGCACCTGTACCCTAAAACAGGACGAACCCATCAGCTACGCGTTCATTGCGCCCACGCTCAGGGACTAAACAAGCCAATAATTGGCGACGACCTTTATGGCAAAAAAACGAAACGTTTACATTTACATGCCGGGTATTTGGCCTTAGAGCACCCGATAACAACGGAATGGATGACGTTTGAGATTGAAGCTGATTTTTGAATTTTACTCTGCAATACAGAAGTTATTAGAATAATGTTTTATATCATTTTCCATTGGACTTAAGCACCACTTAAAAAATTAGGCACTTCATCCAACACTTCAGGTGACCACAATAAGGAGGAATGATTGTAATTGTTCGTTTTTATTAAGCGTGCTTCAGGCCAATACTTCAGAATTTTATCCGCATCGGTATGATCCACAAGCTTATCGTTCTCATCATAAATGAGTAGGCACTTTCCCTGATCTTGGTACTGAAACATTTCCCCTGCTAAAAGTTCGGGCCAAGGGCAATCAAATTGTTTCGCAACATAAACCTGACAACGATCAATAACAGGCTGAGTAACCTTCAACATTTTCTTGATGATATCTAGCGGCGGATAAGGGCCACGTGGCGAGGCTAACGCCACATAATAATTCGCCTTAATGAGTTTCCGATAGCGTGCTGCCATCATAAGCAGTCCACCCGCCGAGTGACAAACATAGGCATGGACGGGGCGATCCATATGCTGAGTTAAGCCTGCAATATCTTCCTGAAAATCCCAGAAATTAGTACGCTTGCCCTCCGACTCACCATGCCCGCGCACATCAAGGGCAACGGCTTGGTAACCTTGGTCCGCAAGACGCATAGCTATCGGAGCCATCTGGGCTGCACACCCCTCCCAACCATGTACCAGAATGACTAAAGGACCATCACCCCAGCTATAAGCAACGCGACGCCCTTTGCGGTTAAAGTTAATGATACTAGCTTGAGCGAGAGCCTCCCTTCCCCTATCGTTTAGTGGAAATTTTCGGGGAAACATGGCAAAGAAAATTGTGAGGTTAGCCGCGATGGCCGTTGGTAGAAACCGTAAAAGTGCGCGAATGATTTTTAACATAAGCATCTAAATCAATGGCTACAGAAGACATCATTAAATCAATAGCTGGCGGCTCAGGGAATAACTATTTATATCAAGTTAACTGACAATAAATCTCATATATAAATACAGTGGCGTCACTAAATGCTAGCCTCTAACAATATTACTTACATTAAATATAGACTTAGCTTTTGATGCTAAATCTACCATTGTCTTTCAGAACCACCCGAACTATTTGCCAGAAGCACAATACTTGCGTCATAACTTTTGCTGATAGCTGATCTCCGCCTGTTCTCATACTTAAAATTCTCGTATGATTGCGCAAAGTACAAACATACGAGAGAACCGGTCTAAAGACCAATATAAATATATAGAAGGAATAATTATGAAAGCCGTTAAAGTGGAAGAACTTAAGGGATACATTGGCAAAGAGATGGGTGCGTCCGAATGGTTCCAAATCGATCAGGACCGTATCAATCGTTTCGCTGATGCAACCTTAGACCATCAGTTTATCCACGTGGATACAGAAGCCGCGAAAAACTCTCCATTTGGAACAACCATCGCCCACGGATTCCTAACCCTCTCACTGCTGCCTTACTTACAGGCGAGCGTTGCAGAATTAATCATACCCGAAGGCACAAAAATGGGCATGAACTACGGCTTTGATAAGCTACGTTTTCTATCCCCCGTAAAAGTAGATAGCCGCGTAAGAGCCGTTGCAAAACTCTTGGATGTTTCTGAAAAAAAACCGGGACAATTATTATTTAAGTTTGAATTTGCTGTTGAGATTGAAGGTGAAGGTAAACCAGCATTAGTAGCTGAGTGGCTGCTGATGTATTTTGTGTAAGTAACAACCCTATATAAAACTAGCTGCATAATACTTCATTATTATTAGCTAATCTGTCTTTGGGAGCAGGTAATCTTATTCTGCTCCCAATTACACACACCAGTTACTTTCTTTTACAACACCACCAAACCCGAGACCATATTACTCAGCCATTATATTAAACCAACAACTGAGCTCACTTCATTATCCGTTAAATAGCGCCACTGCCCTATTTCAACATCAAGAGAAATATCACCAATTCTTTCACGGTGTAACGACACCACCCTATTCCCAACAGCTAAAAACATGCGCTTAACTTGATGAAATTTACCTTCAGTGATTGTCAGAAGCATCTCTTTAGGGCTGACGATTTCCAATTCTGCCGGTAAAGTCAATCCCACCTCACCCTGCAACTTAATGCCATTTGCAAACTTCCCCGCAACGTCCTCAGCAATAGGCCTAGACAAACCAACACGGTAAACCTTTTTACATTGCTTTTCTGGCTTCGTTATATTGAATGACCAGCGACCATCATCGGTTGCAAGTACCAAGCCGGTTGTGTCTACATCCAAACGCCCAGCCATGTGGAGCTCAGAAACCTTATCAATGTCCAAATAATTAAATAAGGATGGATAAACTTCATCCACATTTGAACAAATAGTATTTAAGGGTTTGTGTATAAGAATATATCGAAAACTACGCGCTTTCAGCCTTTGACCATTAAGCGTAACTTGGTTGTTTTCATGAACCTGAACAGCTTGATTTGTATAGACTTCACCGTTAACGATCACTTTCCCTTCATTAATCAGCTGAATGGCTTCAATTTTCGTCAGTTCGGTACTTTTACAAACAAATCTATCAAGACGCATAAAAAAGGCATTACGTTATTATGAAGATGCACATTATCGTTATTCAGTGATACACAAGCAACAACGTTGCTCGTGTATCCTCTCGGCGTTTAAGCCCTGTGGAACCAACGCAATTACGTAACACATAATAGAAAGCATGTTTAAATCCATTTTTTAGAAGCAACCGAACTTCACTGCACCACCCTTATATCTATTAATGTTAATTGAAATTTAATAACAGCCCTTAAGGTATGAAGCAACGCTTTCACAGACTAAATAATCATAACTACAAAAAAACAGCTGATCTTGGTTGCGAGAATCAAACTAAAATAACAATATAAATATTGGAGATATACCGAATCCTGTTGGCACGATCTTCTCTCACTACACCTAATAGTCGCTAAGTTACTGAGATAGATTGAGGCCCTGGGAGTTCTAGCTAACTAACAAGTGACGCGTTATCAAATACAAGAGAGAACCTCTCATTTATGGTAACAGCATCACAGCCAGATCACCGGCTATTTGGTTGAATTGCGGTTCACTTAGTTAGTAACGATGCCGTTATAGGGTCCGCAACATGAAACCATCACGCTCTCTGCTTGGGGCTGGTATGTTAACGCTGATGTTAACAATACTTAGTTCAGAGGCTGCACCAAATAACAACCAATCACAATTATTCGCAAAAGGCATTCCCTTCACTCTTCAGGATCTCCCCCCAGGACGGGTCAAAGCGAAAATTGAATCATTACCTGGACCAGCACAACAAAGAGCGATGCAATGGCTGCACAGCTTTTCCTTTGCTGAAGAAGATCTTACCTATATTCAAGTAGATGATCTTGGTGCAGTTTACTATGAAGATTCCTACCTGCCGGACGCATTTGAACAAACAGAGTCATCATCATCCGAATCCTCAGAGCCAGTGATTGAAAACATCACCGCAACTCAATTGTTCTCCCTCCACAGTAACTATGGCTCTTCAAAAGTTGTCATTGTTGATTTTGATGGTCATATCATTAGCGGTACAGCGTGGAACAATATAGGCGGCGTCGCCGCTACACTGAATGCACTCCCCTATGACCGCGATGGAAGCCCCTACACCTACAGCCAATCAGAGCTGGATGAAATGGCGGAAATCTGGAGCCGTATTGCCGAGGATTTTGCACCCTACGATATTGACGTCACCACCGAAGACCCTGGCTTTACCAACTCAACCACAGGACGAATTCTCATTACCAAAAACGTCGATGCCAATGGCAACAGCATGCCCCACTCCAGTGCCGGGGGCGTTGCCTATGTGAATGTTTGGGGACGCAGCAACTACCACACCTATTACTCACCCGCCCTGGTTTACTACAACAACTTAGGTGGCGGCTGGCCTCCTTACGTCGCAGAAGCCGCTTCCCACGAATTAGGCCACAACCTCGCCCTATCCCATGACGGCACCAACTCAGTCAGTTACTACAGTGGCCACGGTACTGGTTACGTATCATGGGGCGCCATTATGGGCGTAGGTTACTACACACAAGTCACCCAGTGGAGCAAAGGGGAATATACCGGCGCCAACCAGCCACAAGATGACTTGGCAATTATCGACGGATTTCTCGGATATCGCGTGGATGATCACAGCAACACAAGCGCCGCAGCTTCAGCACTAACAGTCGAAGCCGATGGAAGCATTCTTGCCACCAACCCGGAAAGCGACCCACTTAACACCTATACAACTAACAAAGGCGTCATCGAAGATAGAAACGACACCGACTATTTCTGGTTCAATGCCGAAGCGGGAGAAGTCGACTTGACGGTTACACCGGCTTGGGCCGCCTACTATCGAGGTACCCGCCGTGGCGCTAACTTGGACATACAAGCCGCACTCTATGACATATCTGGTACTTTGCTGGCACAAGATGATCCGCTTGATGAAACCGATGCAGACTTAACCGCCACGGTTGGAGCAGGTACCTATTACCTCGCCGTCACCGGCGTAGGAAATACAATATCCCCCTATTCAGATTACGGCAGCCTGGGGCAATATTTTATTAGCGGCAGTATTACGCCCAGTGAATCATCCAATAGCTCACCAATTGCCAACAATGATTCGGCCATCGGAACAGAAGATAACAATGTAGCTATACAAGTACTCAATAATGACAGTGATCCCGATAGTGATCCGCTGAGTATCAGTTCGGTGAGCTCTGCCAATAATGGCTCCGCCGTTATAAACGGCTCCGCCATCACTTACACCCCAAATGCTAACTTCAACGGTTCGGATAGTTTCAGTTACACCATAAGCGACGGCAAAGGTGGCAGCGATAGCGCAACCGTCAATATCACCGTATCGGCAGTAAACGATAACCCCGTTGCAGTGAATGATGCGGACTCAACCGATGAAGCTGTGGCGACAAATATTTCCGTGATCACGAATGACAGCGACGTCGACGGAGACAGCTTGGCTGTGACATCAACGTCCCAAGGTTCTAACGGCAGCGTAACCGTCAATGGCACCACCGTCACCTACACACCGAACGGTTCGTTTATTGGTGTTGATAGCTTCAGCTATACCGTCAGTGATGGTAATGGTGGCAGCGACAGTGCAACAGTCCAAGTGACAGTCAGTGCCGTTGCAATTCTGCCTGCCGATCCATCATCGCCCGCAGTAGGTGATGGCGCAAACGGTACAGCAAACATTTATTGGATCGAAGGCACTGGTGGCGGTGACGAAGACGGTTTTGAAGTCCAACGGGAAACAAAACACAAAAAACGAAATACCTGGCAAGGCACGAGCATCGTGGGTTCCACCGCTGAAAACATTACTAGCTATGATGACGCCAGTGGCACAGGCACTTATCGCTACCGAGTACGTGCTTTCAACGTTGCTGGCTTTTCCAACTGGAGCGGCTGGACCATCGTAACAGTGACTAGTAGTAGTGGTGGCGGAGGAAATGGCGGCGGTAACGGTGGAGGCAAAAACAAAAATCGTTAGAGTTTAGTCATACTAGTATCGGGTTCAGCGTCTATTTACTCCGAACCCGATAACCATTGTAATGGCTACAAATGACGTTGATTTATTTAGTGATACGGGCATCATAAGCTCAAGCTATTTTTCAGTACTCAATGGGGTAACCCTCCATTACTTACAGCACAGCCGCCACATAAATTCAAATCAGCCTATTCGATGGCAGGCACAAATTTTATTGCCGGCTGGATCACGCAAATAAGCGAGATAAAGTTTGCCAGATGCACTCTCACGTACGCCGGGAAGCTCTTCACATGTCGTACCACCGTTGGCAAGGCCCGCTGCGTGCCACGCATCTGCAGCCGCCGAATCCTCTGCCGCAAAGCCGATAGTGCTACCATTTCCAGTACAAGCTGGCTCGCCATCAATGGGCTTGCTGATTGCAAAGATACCGTATTTAGTGAAATAAAAGCATCGGCCCTTTTCGTCGATTACGCCGGGTTTGCAACCCATTGCGCCCAAAACCGCATCGTAAAAAACCTTAGACTCTTCAATATCGTTTGCGCCAACCATAATATGACTGAACATTCTTACTTACCTCATTTATAAAATCAAAAAACTACAACGTAGCGGATGCCTGTCTTAGCTTCCCCTTGGTTCTATTCGATTAATTCGAAGCCGATAAAACCTAATCAAATAGCGCTAAAGAGGTTTATCTTAGCTGAATTATTACTTCAGTGTTCACGAAGTAATAATGATTGATTAACCCTACCAATAAAACCTTCTTCATCAAATATTGCCGAGTCACTAAGTCCAATACCATTATGGCAACCAAAAGACTTAGCATCAGAATGCACCCACTCATTTTTTGGTAGGCGATTAATATATACCGTAAGATCCGGGTTGATAAAGCTATACTTTTTAATATCAAGAAAACCTGCAATACCGTTACCACAATCTGCCACTGCTAGAAATCGGTCTAAAGGTGTTGCGGGTTTATCCTTTAGTACGGTTCCTCGCATACGCAACCACGCTCCCACTTCCCCTTTTCCATATTCCCCGCGGGACAATATAATTTCAATACTGTCAGCCATATTGGCTTCAGATGTATCGAAAGTAAAAGCAATATCTTTACTGGAGTTTTGTGAGTTTGGATCAGGTAGCACGGGAGTTTTAATCGTCGTGTGCTTTGGCAACTCAAAGCTTTGTTGCTCTTCTTGAATAAATAACCCCGTTGCACTTACTACTTTCTCCCCGTCACAAAAAAGACTGCATGACCATGATTCAACTTTTTTACCTGATCTAACTTTTTCAAATTCAGCACGCATTAACTTTTTTGGAACAGGCCTTAAAAACTCAACCGTTAACCGCACCAACGCTAACTGGCTTTGCTCTTGAAGCAGGTGCCCTATCAACATAGTTGGTGCCCCTCCATGTTGGTGATCAGGGCTCCATGGGCCCGTAGTCCAATCCGAAGGCATATACCCATTACTTACTTCTTCAAAATAGTAACTGCTCATATTAAAACCTATATTATTGGCACACCAATGGATGCTTTCAGTAAAACAAACAAAGAGAATCTGTAGGCACTCATTGTTTGTTTGCAGAAACGTCATTCAGCTTACAGTAAGAACTGACTGTGATTAATTTGTTAGAGCTCATAGCAAAGTCCCAGAACCTCCCAGAACCTCCCCTAGAACTCGTCCATTAAACGCCCAAGAAAACGGCCCACAACAGCCATCTCTTCCTCAGAAAAAGATCCACGAATACGGTCATTGAGATTAGCAATGACCGGTAATGCAGCCTCTTGCATGATCTTTCCGGCGGGCGTCGCTTCAACAATTTGGGCACGGCCATCGTCTGGCGAACGTTTTTTAGTCACCAACCCCTTCGCCTCCATGCGGCTGATCAACTCAGATGTTGCTGCCCGATTTAGCTTTACAGCCTCACCAATCTCATTAACTTGAGCGGCACCCATATGGATGGCCAGCAACACCGCCACTTGGGAGACCGGCGCACCGATATCCTCTTCTGACAGTCGATTAGCCTCTTTGAACAGTTTTCTATCCACCTGGTGAATCAAAAAGAAAAGTCGTTTTTCCATAAGGCCCTTTAGCTCAGATATATATTAGTTCGGGTACGAATCATTATAGTTCGGACCCGAACTAATGACAAACAAAATGTCATTTTGCAATTTACGCCATTAGAGCATGCTGCAGCCTAAGCGCCTCCACTTTATATTTTTATAAAACGCCAGAAAATGTAGGCCCGAATCCAGCAAGACTGGTGCGCTGGAATTATCATTTTGTTGTTGAGCTTAAGGCTGAGAAAGAACTGAATAGTATTACTACAAGAATAATGGGACAGGGTACATTTACTCTGCCCCATTACATTCGAACTTAGGCGGGTCAAAACCCTAGAATTAAATAAATCTGTCCCCTTTTATTCATTCCTACATTCAAAAATAGGTATTAGGCTCGCATTCGCCTAAAGGAATAACGCCCCATTGCTTTAATATTTGTCCAAATAGCTTTCCATTCACTAAGGTTTGGATCTGGCTCTTGAGCGTTTGACATTCGTACTATCTGTTGTTGATGCCAAAGAAAGTCAATCATGGTCATGCGATCAAGCTTCTTTATACCGGTTGAACGTGCTTTCAAATCTGTTCGGTAGTGCTTTCCTTCCAAAACTTTATTCGAAAAATCAGGGTCCGCACTTAAAGGGCGAGAAATACCAATAAAGTCTGTAGCATCATTCTTAAGGGCGTCATTCATACCTGCTGTGGAACGAAACCCGCCGGTGACAACTAAAGGTGCATCTGAAACCTTTCTGACATTTTCTGCGTAGTTCAGAAAGAAAGCCTCTCTCGGGTTTTCTATACCATTAAGAAAAGTAACTTCCTCATAGCCTCCGCCAGATATTTCTATTAGATCAACACCTTCGTCAGATAATTTTTTTATTACTTTCATAGAATCTTCTTCACTGAACCCCCCTTTCATAAAGTCAGAAGAGTTTAGTTTCACACCTATACAAAACCCGTCAGTGCCATCGCCTACCGCTTCACGAATCTCGCGATATATCTCAATTAAAAAGCGAGTTCGATTTTCTAATGAGCCTCCCCATTGATCTTTGCGTTGGTTATGCCGAGGTGACAAAAATTGACTTACTAGATAACCGTGTGCAGCATGTATTTGCACACCATCAAAGCCTATCTCCTTACAAAGCCGCGCTGTTGTGGCAAATTTGTGGATAATACCTCGTATATCAGACTCGGTTAGTTCGCGGGGCCGTTTAAACTTCGCCGCCATACTATCCTTAATATCCAAAGGAATTGCTGAAGGTGCTACAGGTTCTGGGCTCAGAAAGTCCGGTGACTGTTTGCCTGGATGATTGATCTGCGGCCAAATCATCATATTTTCAGATTTACCAGCGCGAGCCCATTCTTTGAAAGTATCTAGATCACTTTGCTCATCGAGTACGACATTACCCGGTTCGCCAAGGGCATTTCGATCGACCATTACATTCCCAGTTATACAAAGACCTGTACCTCCCTCTGCCCATCGGCGGTATAAGTTAGCAAGGCCTGGAACTGGGTTATGTTCTTTAGTTCCCAGCTGCTCACTCATTGCACCTTTTACCAGGCGATTTTTAATAGTCACCCCGTTTTGTAACGTAAAATCTGTGTTAATAGTCGTCATTCTACACCTGCTATTTCTAATAATTAGTTTTAGCCACTTTAAGTTTTTACGCTAACTAAATACGGCGCGCGTACGAGCTAGCAATTGTGTTCTGAAAGAATCATGTCGGCCCCTTTCTCGCCGATCATGATAGTTGGTGCGTTTGTGTTTCCACCGATTAGGTCCGGCATTATCGATGCGTCAATAATTCGTAGCCCTTTCAAACCATGAACTTTAAGTTCAGCATTCACGACAGCATCGTCACCAGAACCCATCTTGCAGGTACCAGCTTGGTGATGCATGGGGACACAATGCTCGCGAATAAACTCCTCAATCTCTTTGTTAGATTCACAGTTTTCGCCAGGATAAACTTCATCGTCCAGATGCTGACGAAAGGCTGGTGCTTGCAACCATTGACGGGCCTTTTTCACACCTTCAACCAAGGTTTTCATGTCATCTTCGTGGTCAAGCATATTTAATTGAATTTTCGGTGGTGAAGTAGGGTCTGTATTATGTAGACCTACATAACCACGGCTTTTAGGTCGCAATACGGTGACATGACACGAGTAGCCATAACGCCTAAGAAAATTTAGATCTCGCCCGTAGTCATTTATGCGTGCTGGTACAAAGATCAATTGCAAGTCTGGAACAGACAGGTCGTCGGCGGACTTAATAAAGGCACCGGTCTCCATTGCAGGAGTAGATGGTAAACCACGACCTAAAAAAGGGTATGAAATAACATCTGGCGCCTTAGCCAAAACTTCACGCAACTTAATGGCAAGTGGACCTGACTTACGTGAATTTCGCACCACCATAACATCAGCATGCTCACTCAGATTTTTTCCAACGGCTGGTAAAGAATGCTTAACGTTGATTTGGTGTTTAGAAAGCTCTTTTGGACAGCCAACACCCGACAACATTAGGAGCTGCGGCGTATTGAGACTACCGCTGGAGAGTATTACTTCACGGTTCGCTGTAACCAGTTGTTTATTACCCTCTGAATTTAGATAAACGACACCTGCAGCACGTTCTCCATCCCACTCAATATGAGACGCACATGCGTTAGGAATAACGTCCAAGTTAGGACGATCCATAATCGGTTCAAGAAACGCATTTGCGCTACTATGACGTCGACCATTTTTAATAGTGAATTGGTAGTGGCCTACACCTTCTTGTTGAGAACCATTAAAGTCATTGTTGTAGGCGTACCCTAATTGCTGACCAGCCTCCACAAATAAATCCGTAAACGGAACAGCACGACTATCGGACACCTGTAATGGCCCATCCACATTATGATAGTCGCAAGCTCCACGAGCTTGATTTTCAGAACGTTTGAAATAGGGCAATACATCTTTGTATGACCAACCCGAGTTTTCTTCACCCCAGCGATCATAATCAGTAGCATTGCCGCGAATATACATCATCGCGTTAATAGCACTACATCCGCCGAGTAATCGCCCTCGGGGTTGATAAATACGTCGTCCTTTTAAGGTAGGCTCAGACTCACTGTAGTAGTGCTTAGTAAGCTTGGAAGTAGGCTGTAACATGGCACCAACTAAAGCGGGTATCGATACTCTAATGTGCCGGCTGTGTGGACCCGCTTCTAATAGACAAACCGTAAAAAGACCACTTGCCGATAGACGGTTAGCAAGAACACAACCCGCAGAACCGCCACCTACTATCACAAAATCGTAATTCATGTGCTTAATCCCAAACAAAGTGATGCGCTTGGTTTTAATAGTATCTATGGACGTGGTGAAAGCCCTTGGCCATCACTGTCTCTCGATTGTCATTAAGCGTCTGGTGATATAGATTGTGTTTTATGAACAATAAAATTCAATTACTAACGTCCGGTTGGGCACGAATGATTTACGCACTTCTGGAACGCGAAGGTCTAGATGCGGCCGGTTTATTTGCTACATGCAATCTAAATGAAGAGGAACTATCAAATCCGAACGGATCCTTTAAGCAAGATGACTTCACACTACTGTGGAACAAAGCAAGCGAATTGACCAATGATCCTTCGTTCGGATTACGGTTAGGTAAAAACCCAATGTTGGGAGCAACATTCGGCGCCTACAGCTATGCCCAAATGTCCAGCTCAAACCTACTGGAAGCAGCCGAGCGCGGGGTACGCTATCATAAAGTTATTGGGTCTTCGGCAAGTATCTCGGCGCGTAGCATTCCGGAAGGTTATCTAGCAACTTTTCAGAGTAAAGGTAATGAGCTACCTATTGCACATGGTGGATTTGATGCTGGCCTAGCAATAACACTTGAGACAATGCGCATGCTCGCTAATGAACCCTCGATTGAACCTGTTTACGCAGCCTTCGCTTACCCTGAACCTGAAGACACTCAAGCCTATGAGGCACTATTTCGTTGCCCATTACGATTTGATAATCAGGATTATCAACTTTGCTTATCCCATGAAACAATGGCATTACCTTCAATATTCGCCAATCAATCAATCGCGATTCATAACGACCAGATTTTAGCGGAAACACTAGCGTCCGAAGAAGAGTTATCACTTAGCCAACAAGTAGAGCATCTTATTCGCCAAAGGCTACCTAACGGGGAACCCTCTGTTAAATGGGTTGCTGCCCACTTTAATATTGGTCAACGGACTTTGCAGAGGCGTTTAAAAGAAGAAAATGCGTCCTATGTTGAATTGCTAGAAGACACACGAAAAAATTTAGCCAATGAATATTTAAAAAACCTAAATTTTTCTTTACAGGAAATCACTTTTTTATTGGGTTTTAACGATCACAGTAACTTCTATCGTGCATTTAAACGCTGGTTTGGTTGTACTCCTGGAGAGTATCGATCTAATTACAGTGAGCTTTCTTAGCTCTATACAAACTTGTAGATTCGACAACCAGAAGAACTATGTACTTATCCTGTACAACTTTATACTCAACTTTATTTTACCAGCCTGAAGTTTATCATCACAAACACGCACTATAAGAAGCAGTATCAAGCTAAAAGCTAAGTATTAAATAATAAATTATTGATGACAAGATTTTGATAAATGAAGGGTTAATCAATATTATTCTAGAAGCCTGACAACCTGTACAGATCAATATCAAAATAACATCCATGATTATCTAACGAAAACGAGGTGCGAAAATTAAAATGTACGCACCTCGTTTTACTTATACCATGCCAGAAATAATTACTACTAAAACCTCCCCCCACTAAACTTCCCATACAACAACGGCAATACAAACAAGGTCAAAAACGTCGCGGTAATCAAGCCACCCACAATTACCGTTGCTAACGGTCGCTGAATTTCAGCCCCTATACCTTGCGATAACAACATGGGTATAAGACCAAGAGCTGAAGTTAAAGCCGTCATCAGTACCGGTCTTAATCGAGACACAGCGCCTTCGAATACCGCTTTATCCATTGAACGTCGGTCAGTTATGCGTTGATTAATACTTTCCACCAAGACCACGCCATTTAACACCGCCACACCGAACAAGGTGATAAAGCCCACGGAACTCGGCACGGATAAATATTGCCCACTAATAAAGAGTGCGAAGATGCCGCCAATTAACGCTAAAGGTACATTTACTAGAATAAGTAACGCCTGCCCTATTGAGTTAAAAGCGAAGTACAGCAACAAACCAATCAGCGCGATGGAGATAGGAATAACAATACTGAGTCTCTGCTGTGCGCGCTGCTGGCTTTCAAACTGGCCGCCAATGCTAACGCTATAGCCTGCCGGTAATTCAGCCTCTTCATTAATGGACTGTTTAATATCTGCCACCACACTACCCATATCACGACCTTGAACATTGGCCTGAATTACGATGCGGCGCTGCACATCGTCCCGACGAATTTGCGGTGGACCAGTTTCAATCCCAATGCTGGCGAGATCACCTAAACGCACCCAAGCACCTTTCGGTGTGTTTACACGTATTTCCCGAATCGCTTCTGCCGATGCACGACTTTGTTCCTGTAAGCGCACATAAATATCGTAACGTTCGTTACCACTAATTACTTGTCCAGCAGAAACACCCCCAATGCCTTTTTCAACCAGATGCATAAGCTCGCCCACGCTGACGCCAAATCGAGATAGCTTTTGGCGGTCAGGTCGAATCACTAATTGCGCCTCGCCTTCAGTTTGCTCCATGGAGACCTCAACGGCACCGGGAATTTCTTTCACTATATTTTCAATATCTTTACCTTTAGCGACTAATACGTTTAAGTCTGGACCAAATAATTTGATGGCAAGCTGGGCCTTAACACCAGACAGTAATTCATCCACTCGGGTAGCAATGGGCTGGGAGAAGTTAAACAACAAACCAGGGTGCACTTCTAACTTCAACTCCATCAGTTTTTGCAATTCAATACGATTGCCGGCACTGGTCCATTCACTGACGGGTTTTAACCCCATGTAGATTTCCACATTGTTCACAGGCTCAGGATCACCCCCAATTTCAGCACGACCAACACGGCTTAGGGCGTATTCCACCTCAGGAAAAGTCATTAGCTCTTTTTCCAGCTTTTGCGCCACCGCAAGGGAGGTATCTAAACTGGCAGAGGGCGCTAAAGTAACACGCAAATTAATGGTGCCCTCTTCCAGCTCAGGAACAAACTCAGTACCAATAAACGGAAGGGTAGCTATTGCCGCGACAAACAAACCCACGGCACAACTCAATACAGTTTTGCGGTTATTGAGGGCCTTATCTAAATAACGGCTATAGAGCTTTTCCAAGGGAACCAGTATAGGACTTGGCTTCATCACTAAGCCCTTACGTAATAATAAAGTGGCCAAAGCTGGCACCACAATTAACGCGACTACAAGTGCCGCCATAATAGCCAGCATGATGCTAATAGCCATGGGCTGGAAGAGCTTGGCTTCTACTCCTTCAAAACTAAAGATAGGTGCGAACACCACCAAAATAATCATGGCAGCGAAAAACACGGGCTTGGCCACTTCTCGGCCGGCTTCCTGAATACGTAATTCAATACCACCCGGATTTTGAGCCTGCGAAACGTCTTGTGAACTGCTTTGAGTGTCGCTTTGAGCGCTCTCTTCATCACTGCCTTGAGAAAGATGTTTGAAAATATTCTCCACCATCACCACTGAACCATCCACCAACATACCGATGGCCACAGCTAAACCGCCAAGGGACATTAGGTTAGCCGACAGACCAAAATAGGACATACACATTAAGGCCAAACCAATGGACACAGGAATGGATAACACCACCAAGAAGGTAGCCGACACATTTAGCAGGAATAACGCCAGCACCACGACGATAAGCACAAAGGCTATTAACAAGGCATTCACAACGGTCATGATGGCATTTTCAATCAGATCAGACTGATCATAGAACGGTTTAAAACTGACGCCTTCTGGTAAGGCGGCTTCAATAAGCTCTACTTTCTTATTAATGCCGTCAATGGTGGCTTTGGTATTCGCCCCCATGCGCTTTAACACAATACCGGAAACCACTTCACCCAGTTGCTCGATTCCGTCCATACCTTCTTGGCCACCAGCCTCAGTACGACGCGTCATGGTCACCGCGCCTTGCCTGATTTCAGAACCGAATTCAACATCGGCGACATCTGCAACACGCACCACCACACCATTAATTTCTTGCAGCGGGATATTGGCGATATCTGTTAAGCCTTGTTCACCGCTATTCACCCAACCAACACCACGCACCACCAACTGCTCTTGGCCACGATCCATGTACCAACCACCGGCATTGCGGTTGTTTTCTTCAATGCTGGAAACCACGTCTTCAACGGATAGTTTGTAAGCTAATAAACGTGCAGGGTTTATATTCACTTGGTACTGGCGAACATCACCCCCAAAGGACAACACATCAGTAACACCATCCACCGGCATTAATAATAATTTCACGACCCAGTCATTCAGACTGCGCAATTTCATGGTGTCATAGTTGGAACCAGGTTCAGCAATTAATAGGTACTGATACACCTGTCCTAAGCCCGATGTGTTCGGACCAATAGCCGGCGTGCCGACGCCATCAGGAATCAATTCCTTTGCTTGCTGCAAGCGTTCGAAAACCAGTTGCCGCGCAAAGTAGATATCCACCCCTTCCTTGAACACAACCGTAACCATGGACAAACCGGTTTTAGAAATGGAGCGCACTTCTGCCACATCGGGCAAGGCATACATGACCGACTCAATCGGAAAGGATATTAATTGCTCCACTTCTTCCGTCGCCAAACCAGGGGCTTCGGTATTCACAGCCACCTGTACATTAGTGACATCGGGAAAGGCATCTAAATTTAAATTGGGGGTAATAATGGCGCTACTGCCGATAAACACCAGTAGCGCGATAACGACTAATAGCCGGTTTTTCACCGACCAATCAATTAAGGCATTAAACATATAAATTCTCCGAGCATTTTATGTCGCTTTAAACTGCGAATTTCATCAGTAAAACTAAAGCCAATCGTTAGCTGCACTTGATGAACTAGCTAAACGTGCGTAATTAATGGTTATGGGGGTCGAAGCCACCTTTGGCGAGTTCCGATGCCACAAAGAATGCTCCCTCTGTTACAACCCGCTCTCCAGATTCCAAGCCTTGAATACTTCGCTTACCATTAATAACACCCTGGATTTCTATTTCTTTCTGCTCGAATTTACCGGCCTCTTCCTCAACAAATACCACCCAATCACCATCGCTTGATCGCATAAGCGCGGACTCAGGCAAAAGAATAACCGACTTATTAATAGGTAGTTTTAAATACACATCCACAAACATACCTGCATGCAGTAAATGTTCTTTATTATTGATCGCTAAACGTACTTTGCGGGTACGTGTATTTTCTTCAATAACGTGATTTTCTTGCACTACAGTAGCCGCCAAGGTTAAGTCACCCACTTTGACATTAGCCTGGGTGCCAGCAGGAATTTTCTGCCCTACTTGTGGCGCTAATCGCGCTTCAACCCACAGTTCATCTTCATTCACCAGCGTTAATAACGGACCACCAGCGGCTAGTAATTCACCTTGCTGGAAATCATCCGCGATAACCGTACCAGCGTGAGGTGCTGCTACCACATACTGACCAAGCGGTTTCGACCACTTCCCTTCAGTGAGTAAGCTCGTGTCTTTTTCACTCATCCCCAAAGCCAGTACTTCGGCACGGTTATGCTCATAATCAACACGGGCTGTTGTGTAACGTTTTCTACCCACTACTTTTAGTCCCAAGGATTTAACCCGCAACCATTCCTGTGCGGAAATTTTTAACGCACTTTGTGCACTGGACATTCTTTCGCTATACAGGGTTACAAGTGGCTCACCCTTGCTGACTTCTTGCCCTAATATCACTTGACGAGATAGCACTCTGGCTTCGGACAAGGCTACAACCATTGTTGTTTTGTATAAGTTATTCACTAATTCACCGGGTGCGTAGAGCGTTTTATTCACGCCGTTTTGCACGTGTACTTCGCTCACTACAACACCCGCTAGCTGTTTCTGCTTTGCATTCATTTCTATTAGTGCAGCTTCATTATGATCTTCATGACCGCCGTGCTCTGCCTGCTCTTCTCCATGATCATCATGCCTATCATCCTCATGACCTTCATGACCCTCTTCGTCATCGTGCCCTTCGTGATCATCAAGGCCTTCATGACCACCTTTGCTCTCACGCTCCTCAAGGTCGTCATGCATTTCATGCTCATCAACTGTTTGGCTGACAGCCACTTCACCACCCTCATGATGCTCATGAGCTTCATGACCAGCCTCTTCTTGATGCTTGTGCTCACCCGCAGTCACTGACATGGAAAATGTTAATGCTGCGATTAGTAATAGATTTAACTGTTTCATTGCTCTTTACCCTTATTCAGTACTTTTGCTCTGTACAATTGTTCGGTATTTAGCTGTTTAGCGCGCTTAACCAGCGATCAACTTGTCCGGTGGCCAATAACCAGCTCACCCATGATTTTTTCATTGCTGTTTGCAGACTAATACCCGCGGTGATGGCGTCTGCACGCTGCTGTAGTGCAAACAAATAATCCGATGTACTGATGTCCCCTGCTTGCCACTGTTTGCGCAACAAGATTTCACTGCGGTTGATGCGCTTATTCGTGAGTGACTCCCAACGCTGCCAACGCTTGGTGTATTGCATGTAAGTATCACGTTTTTGCACTAGCGCATTTTTCGTGCGCCTTGCGGTATCACGCCACAATAATTCTCGCTCTAGTACGCGACGCTGTGCAGCCTCATGCTCTGCGCTATAGGTATTTCTAAAATTAAGCGGAATAGATAACCGAAAACCCAACACATCATCATCGCCGTCTTTTCCAACACCGAAACCCAAGGTGGGATCGACCTTCTTATTCAAACGAGCCAATTCAGCCTGCGCCTGACTTTGCATCATCAATTGACGAGCAAGCGCAACGTCTGCATTTTTTTCCACGCCTATCGCTAACGCACCCGTCGGTATGGATTGCTGCCAAAGGGTATTGCTCGGCAAGCTAACCGCAGGGGCTTCAACGGCCAAAGCATCTTTCAGTGCAGCCTGTGCCTGGTAATATGCAGATTCAACATCACCGATATTTTGCAAACTTTCTGACAACGACAGATATCCCAGCTCCACATCAAGCTGGCCAAGATCGCCCGCCTGTTGTCGCTTGGCAATAACATGTCCTAGGTCCGTTAATATTTCGTCTTGTTGTTGCGCAACACTCATCAAAGTTTGTGCAGCATCAAATTCAATCAACGCATTGAGAGCATCAGCCAATGCAGCCTGTTTCGCCTGCGCTATTTCTTCATTGTCACGGGCAAAACTAGCTGAGGCTAACACACTGCTAGCACCCTGTTTCCCAGACCAATCAATGGTCTGGGAAACAGCAATACCATACTCTTCATCTACCTTATCGCTGTAATCCAAATCCAACGTCGGGTTGTATAAGGGCTGGCTATTCGCTTGGCGATCAAAATCCGATGCAATTCGACGCTCAATCAATGCTTGTTGACCAGGTTGCTTTTCTACTTGCGTAAGAACCCATTGCGCCCACTGCACTTTATTACTCATGTGAGCATCTACACTGCTACCATCAGCCGCGTACAACGGCGATACGACCATGACTGACGCTGCAAAAAACGCAGCCGTCATCACTGCCGTCAACGGTCGCAACACTTTGTGAGTTAGTTTGTCGTTCATATTCATGTCCTGTTTATGCATTACAGCGTTTTTAAAGAAGTATGTTTTCTTTATGCGCTGCAGGCTGAGTGGATTCCATTGCCTGCTCTAAAATACTGTTATCATTTTTGTGATAGCCCACACTGACTACCGAGCCTTTTGGCAAGCTAGTCGAGCCAGGAATACTGATAGAGAAAGATGACCCATAGCGTGATTTTCTGAGCGATAACGATGGCACATAGCCACCAGCTGTTTGATGCAGCACCTTGCCCTTACTATCCTTAACCACCACATCAAGGTGCCCAGCTGCTACATGGGTATTGAAAGATCGACGCTTTATTTTTCCCCCCAAGGTTAAACCCTTGTCGGTTTGCAATAATTGAACTTCGCGGAACTCCACCTTACTGCTGTTGACTGCATTAACTGCTGCCGCTTCTGCATTAACAGAAAGGCTTTGTAGCGCCAAAAGAGTAGTGGCCGCTGCTAGCGTAAGGATTTGGTGTTTGATGGTGCGTGTGTTCGTAGGTTTCTTACTCATAGACTTCTCGTTCACAGGGAACGCTCCCAAATAAATAGGTATACGGTGATGGCCAAGCCATCCGTTTATAAAATATAAAAACTATTTAATGTGCCGCGTTAAGCAGCAATAGGAGGTCGTAAAGACTTATCTAAAACAGGGGGATGGTACAAATTCTGATAACGAACAACGAGAGTGTCCGCGGTAAGATGTCGTAGGCTGTTCTCCAGGGGAGACACAGCCACACTGGAAGCATGACAGTTTGAGCAGTGATCACATAAGTCATCAACCCAGGAAGCGAAGGATTTATGCTCCAACTGAGTAGATGCTGATTTATCGGTAACGCTTTGCTGATGCTGCTCTGAATGCTGCCCTTGATCCTTCACATGCACGTCAGCGCTGACCAGTATGGACTGACCAACAAATAGCAGTAACATGAAAGTAGTGAACAGATTCTTTTTTAACATCAATATCAATATCTTAAGTTGTCTTAACGTGACTAAAGCCCCGTTAACGTAACAGAATTCGACCCCTGATTCTAGCTCTCTCAGAGCTCTGTTACTTTTATAATACAAAGAGTTAGACGCCTATCTTTGCGCATCACCACTCATGAGCATCTATAAGACGTCATCCCTTCACTCAAGTTCCCTAAGCTTCTGGTATTTTGATCATTTCTACTGAGCCTGACACGGCTACCTATAAGACCATTCCGCTATCTCAGGCAACCCCCTGTTTCAGACCACTCGCGTTCAGGCAGAGCCTCGTGAATTTTCGGTTTGCTCTTCGGTTAGCTGGAGCGGCATCCTAATATGATAAGTTAGCCCTTTATTGGGCTGACATTCGTGACCAATACTCCCCCCGAGCCCATGGCATACCGTATTAAAAATAACGAATGTACCTAAACCGCTATGACCATGTGATCTATCCGTTGTGTAAAAGGGCTCAAACAAATGCTCTTGTTCTTCGGGGGAGACACCCCTGCCATCATCGCTGTAACGAATCAAAAGCATATCATCAGTAGAGTCTACCTTTATTGAGATAGCGCCATTCTCACGCTCACTAAATGCGTGATCAATAGAGTTAGTAATGAGATGGGTAAAAAGCTGGGCAAACAAACCCGGATAACTCGTCACCAAGGTATCCTTATCACACTCTATTTGAGTCCTGATATTTAGCCTTTCAAATTTCGCCCTAAAAATCACCAACAGTCCTTCTATATGCTGCTTTACATGGAAGCTCTGCAGAATATCGTGGGATTGATCGACTGCAACGGTCTTAAAACTGCTAATCTGATTTGACGCTCGCTGAAGGTTAGATAATGTCAGCTCGGTACTCTCTAAAGCCACCGCTATGTAATCTTCCATATCTTGCCGACCGAGTTCATTCTCACTGTACTTAGTAGCCAATTTTTCTGACTTGTCATGCAACAAGGAGACAGCGGAAATACCAACGCCTAAGGGCGTATTTATTTCGTGAGCTACACCCGAGACCAACCCTCCTAGAGCAGCCATTTTTTCAGACTGAACCAGCTCATCCTGGGCCATTTTCAATTGTTTTAGAGAATCAGCCAATTGCTGGGTGCGTTGTGTTACACGCTCTTCCAACTGCTCGTTCATTTGACCAATTTTCCGCTCCGCCACCATTCGTTCCTGCCTAAACTTGTCCGCTAAGGCTAAGGCATGTAACGACATCTGAATAGTTGCGCTGATCGGCACTATGTTGTTCGTAAAAATATTAATGGGTATGTGATCCAGAATGGTAAGAACAAATATTATCCCGCCAAAAATGAAAACGACCCAGGCGATACAAAAAAATCGCGCAATGCTAACACCCTGATACCAGAGATAAAACGCAACAAGGATGGACAAAATCGAACCAACAACAATCGTCACCATATTGGGTACAACAAGCCTCTCATAACCCATAGAGGGGATTAACGATAGAAATACAACGCTATTAGTAATGAGCACCAAGTATATAAACTGAATCTTCCAACTCATTTTGTGAAGGGATAAGAATACATAGGTAAAGCCAACACCAATAATGCCGACAACATTAATACTCACCAGGAGTAAAGCATTATTCCATTCAGGATGACTCGGCCAAAGAAACTGATAACCTTGCCCAGAGAACATAAGTCGAAGGAACAAATAGCTCGCTAAGAAGCCAAGATAAAATATGATGCTGACTTCTTTTAGAACGATAAATAGAAAAATATGATATAGAAACATAATCAATAGCGCCCCAATAAATAGTCCGCTAACCAGCGTTTCTATATGTTCATATTTCTCAAAATATTTTTCTTGCCACAACACTAACGGAAACTTAATGGCACCTTCTGATTCGATATGCAAATAGAGTTCTAATTTCTGTTGATTAGTTTCAGGGGGAGTAAAAAGTATGCCGGGATTATAAATTGGCCGCTGAACGATAGGATAACCATCTCCGTTTTTTTGATGATCCACGAGCTTACCATCTACAAAAAAGTAAGCATCCACAAAATCCAAATATGCATAATCGAGTTCTAAGACCGTGTCGCCATCAGACTGAATAAAAGGTGATAGATCCACATAGATCCAGTAGTTATCTGTTTTGAACCCGAAGCTAACAGCCCCCTTTGCCTCTTGCCACTCATCAGAACTAATGACCTGATCCAAGGCGCTAACCTCAGATTCTTCTGCAATAAAACTCAGGTATGGCGCCAGATCTATACGATCACTGCTTTCAGCATGGGCAGGTATATGCCAAAGGAGCATGAAGAGCATCAATACACATAGCAGGCGCCCCAGAATGCCATGGTGCCTTTTCTTCATTGAGGCCAATAAGCTCAACTTACTCGTGCAGAGGTCCATGAAGAATAGTGTAGTAGGGATTTATGATAGGTAGAAACTCGCCTAGCCTGCTAGGGAACCTCTAGTTGTTTCTAACACCCAAACGATAATCCGAAGGACTCACGCCGGTCCACTGCTTGAAGGCACGAGTGAACGAAGCAGGCTCTAGAAACCCTAACTGTTGACCAATATCTGCCACTGACACGTTTTCATTGATTAATTTATCAATCGCTAAGTCACGACGAATCAGGTTCTTGATTTGCTGGTAACTGGTATTTTCAGCCTGCAACTTTCGCCTTAAGGTTTGCGGACTCACGAATAACTGCTCAGCAATACCCACCGCCTCAGGAAACTCCTCTCCTTGTCGCTGCTTATCCAACAAAATGCTTTTAATTTTGGTGCCATAGCTATCATCAGTGCCGGGTGTTACTAATAGATCAGCCGGTGCATTTTTTAAATACTCTTTTAAATCCGCATTACTGCGAACCAGAGGCAAATTCAAATAACGAGTATTGAAGAAAAATGCATTTTTTGATTGCTCAAAATTACGTTCACAGGGGAATAATGCTTTATAGCCCTCTATATGCTGAGGTGCTGAATAAGAAAAAGAAGCGCTATCTAGAAGAATACGTTTACCTGTAATCCAGCAGGCTAGCCGGTGTATTGTCACTAACAAGAACTCGATTAGATAGTGGTCTGAATCATGATCAGGCCTTACCAGTTCAATGTAAAAACCACACTGTTCACCTTCCGTTTCAACTCGAAAAGCCACATCATCACGCGTTGTGTTATAAAAATGGCACACTTCTTTTAACACAATGCCCAATGAATCAAATTGATTCACATAACGAACCATGAGACCAAACAGACCAATTTTGCAATGGGAACCACTTAACCCCCAGAACTCATCATCCAGTAATTCCCATACACGCTTGGCCAAACCTATAAACTGACTTACATGAACGAACCCTTGCTCTTCATGATAAACATCAACAGAGATACCTTGCTCCGCTAACAACTCAACTACATCATCGCCACGAGCCTCCACCGCACGCAAAACCGCGCGCACATAGTGGCTGCCGATGGTGAGCATCTCTGCTTGACTGTCCATACTTATTTTATCAATTCGACCCATTGAGCATTGATTAAATAAAAGTAGCCACGTTTTCCAAATTATCTCGTGTAGTACGGGTTTTGTTGGCAACTACACTTTCATCTTCGTACCCGAAAGAAATACCAACTAAAATGCCGATATCATCAGAAATATCAAAAGCTTCTTTTACCACTTCAGGATAGTAAGAAAGTGCACCCTGTGCACAACTGGCAATGCCGTGATACTGCATGGATAACAATAACGTTTGCAGGTACATACCCACATCCACGCCATTGATTATGCCAAAGCTTTTCGGCATGCCGATAAAGGCAACATGGGGCGCATCAAAAAACTCGAAGTTTCTTAACATTGCCATGGAGCGACCCATTTTGTCACCACGCTCAATACCCATGGTGTTATAAAGCGCATAAGCACACTCGACTTGGCGGTCACGGTACTCCTCTTTGAAATCAGGGATCATACCAAAGGCCGGTTCCATGGGTTTCATCTCCATCGCCGTCTCAACCATCTTCTTACGGATCTGGTCGCATTTTTCACCAGAGGCGACATAAACATTCCATGGCTGGGTATTACAGTTAGACGGTGAAAGCTGTGCTGTTTGAAACACCTTAGTCAGTACATCGGCAGGAATCTCCTTCGGAAGAAAGCCTCGTACAGAACGGCGTTCTTTAAGGACTTCAACATAATCCTTAGCTTCACTTTGTGCTTCTACTGACATCTACAAATCCTCTATATAGAGCAAAGCCGGCATTAGGCCGGCTTTGCATTACTTTATGACCGCTTACAACACTTGGTCATCAGTACTCGATCTTCAACACTTATGACCGTCAACATTATTGCAAATATTGACTCATAGTCAAAATGTCCTGTTTCAGTCAAAACCGCTTAAACTGGACAAACAATGTACTTACATTTTAATACCTAGATTTGCCAATACCGGCACAAAAGATTCTTGCGCTGTCGTTGGGTGATCCGCATTTTCAAAATCTGTAATCTGGTCCCAAGACTCTTCCACTGCTTCTGGAGAAAGACCATTACTGATATCAAAGCCCACACCCTTGGTGCGCTCCCAACGCAGTTTTGATATCCAACCGGCACCTACTTCAAAAATAGAACCGGTTTCTTCATTCTTTTCAGAACACAGCTTCATCACCAACGGCGTGATGTATTCCGGCTTAAGCGCAGCTACTAATTCCGGCGGCAAAATGGTTTCAGTCATACGCGAGCCCGCAACCGGAGCGATAACGTTAGCAATAACATTATTCTTAGCGCCTTCTATAGCCAGGGTTTGGGTAAAACCAACCATACCAATTTTTGCCATGCTGTAATTGGCTTGACCAAAGTTACCGTAAAGACCGGCAGCTGATGCAGTATTTACAATACGACCGTAACCCTGCTCTAACATATAAGGCCATGCCGCTTTAGTGACCTTGTAAGCACCCAATACATGCACTTTATAAATAAGATCCCAATCTTGATCCGTCATTTTTTTAAAACTGCTATCGCGCAAGATACCGGCGTTATTAACCACCACATCAACTCGGCCATAATTGTCGATAGCGGTCTTGATAATAGCTTCACCGTTTTCAACGGACTCGTAATTGGCTACGGCTTCACCACCAGCGGCTTTAATTTCTTCAACCACGGTATCCGCCGCATTAGAACCTTTGCCTTCACCCGTAGCGCTACCACCTAGATCGTTAACTACTACCTTGGCACCACGACTAGCAAATGCTAAGGCGTGTGAACGCCCCAAACCAGCGCCTGCACCCGTTATTACCACTACCTTGTCATCAAAACGAATTTCATCAACCACGACCATACCTCCAAAAAATGGGTTTTATCTACATACCCAGAAGTCTTATGGATTTAGCGATGCAAAGAAATGACCGATACGACCATCTTGGGTTACCAAAATGATCATTTTCACCACTTTTGAGTCTCTAATAAAATGCTTGCCCACAAAAAAGCCGGCATTAAGCCGGCTTTTTCAATTCTATTCGACTAGCACTCTAGGCCAAGACAAAGCGACTGATCAACTCAAGCATGATCTCTGAAGTACCGCCATATATACGCTGCACACGAGCATCCACAAAGGCACGAGCCACCGGGTATTCCGTCATATAGCCATAGCCACCGTGTAATTGGAGGCAATAATCAACCACTCTGCCCTGCATTTCACTACAAGAGTATTTCGCCATGCTGACAGATTCAATGTCCAGCTCGCCAGTTTCAAATTTATCCATGCACTCATTCAAGAAGGCTTTATGGATACGCACTTCAGTCGCCATTTCAGCTATCTTGAAACGGGTATTCTGAAAAGCTGCAATAGGCTTTCCAAACGCTTCACGCTCTTTAACGTACTTGATCGTTTCCTTTAGGGTACCTTCAGCGGCATAGACTGCACCTATAGCCAAACTTAAGCGCTCACGCTGCAATTCATTCATGAGCACAAAGAAGCCCTCATCAAGATTGCCTAGCATGGCTGTTTTCGGGACTCGAACATTATCGAAAAACATTTCAGACGTATCCGCACAATGCAAACCGATCTTGTCCAGGTTAGTACCACGCTGAAACCCTGGTGTGTCACAATCCACTAAAAATAACGTTGTACCTTTAGCGCCACCGTCTGCATTCGTTTTAGCCGCCACAATGACCACATCGCAGTGCTGCCCATTGGTGATGAAGGTTTTAGATCCATTAATAATATAATCATCACCGTCAGCTTTTGCCGTGGTTGCAATGCCTTGTAAATCAGAACCGGTACCCGGTTCAGTCATCGCAATAGCACCAATACATTCACCGGATGCCATTTTTGCCAGGTACTTCTGTTTCTGCTCATCACTGCCAGAATTCAACACGTAGTTAGCAACGATATAGGCATGTACTGCATAGCTTGTACCTACACCACCAGCACCCGCGTAGGACAATTCTTCGGCAACCACCGATGCATAGCGAAACGGTACACCACAACCACCGTACTCTTCCGGCAGATCAACACATAACAAACCTGCTTCGCCAATTTGATTCCACAATTCACGGGGAAAGATCTCGGCTTTTTCCCACTTCATAAAATCGGGCATGATATTTTCAGCGATAAAGCGTTTTACATTGTCACGGAATAACGCAATTTCACTGGCATCGATTTCTACAGTCATTATTTTTACCTAGTCCTATTTATCTAATATCGACCATAAAATTTCTGATCGCTTAAGCCACCCAATCTCACTTAAGTAATTTGCCTGCACTAGTAAGTCTGTCTATATAGACCAGAACAAAGTAACGATCTAAAAGGTTTAGTACGTAATCTAGAATGGGCAGAATAAAGAGTTTAAGAGTCTCTGTGATTTAAACTGGCTTTGGAATGACACAAACATCCATAACGACTAGCAAAAACTATCAATCAGATAATGCGTGGCATGGAAAGCGACTTTGCTCGCAGCCAACGATAAACGATAAAAGTCTAGACTTATGCGCTAATCGCCAAAGTATTGTTGAAACAACCGATCAAACTCGCCCGTTCGTTTAACCGCTTCTAACGCTGCAGCCCACGCCGCATAATCAGCTTTATCGCTAGTTTTACTGGTGGCAATCCATAGCGGTAACGTTTGCAGTGTTGCACCGTATTGCAACTTACCCGTATAACCACCCTGTTTCCAAGCTAATACAGCTTCAGGCCTCGCCGTGTAAATAGCTTGAACACCTCCCTTGGCCAACATAGGTACGAGGTTCTTAGCCGTTACAGTAACAATCTTTTGTGGGTCAATTTTAGCAAGAGCCGCTTCTTGCGGTGTACCCAGGATAACGCCAATATCATTGAGCCGCTTGGCCTGAGCCAGGGAATTTATCACCTTACTCCCCTGCTTATTAATAAACATCACTGGCACATCAAACACCTTACAAACCCAGTGATACTTATCTTCTCGTTCCTTAGTGCGGGTAAGAGGGAAAATAAATGCATTGGGTGTTTCCATTGCATTCATCTGTGCCCTCTTCCAAGGATGGAAACGAATTTCAGGTTCTATCTCCATTACTTGAGACATGGCCATCACCACTTCCATCAGAAAACCAGGACTTTTACTGGAGCTCGATGTATAAACAGGCTCATCTTCCAAATAAAAAATGGGGTCCGCAACGGTTTTTTTATACCCCCCCTGCCTAGCGCGCGCCAAATATTTTGAATACTTCCCACTTTTCTTGAATCGCTTTAATCCCTTGTTAAATACTTGGGTTAGCTGCTGGCTCCGTTCCAAATTTTTCGGGAACAATAAATAACTGGACTCTCTGAGCAATCGTTTTGGATGATGTGTAATCTGTGCAGCACCCTTCGGCCCAAAAAGCTTCCGAATATTGTAATAACCAACATTTATTTCTTGCGGAAAAATCGTTATATACTCTTTTAGCAACATACCAAATGCTTGCTCATCCGTAGACACCCGATGAATTTTAAATTTATCCGTTTCCGCAGCATAATCGAACGCTTCACCGTAACTAAATTTAATAATACCGCCTATCTGCATGCCGTATAATTCGTCCAAACTTTTCCACTCAAAAGGATAACGCTTCAAATGAAAGAAAACGTGCTGTTCCTCTAGTACCGGAATGGAATAATAAAAACTATCTTGCCTTTCCTGAGTTTTCAACCACACTCCGGTGCCATCAAACCGACCGGATTTGGCCTCTTTATACGCTCTCGCCCACGGAAGTGAATCGAACGTAACCTGATACCCAGCCTCCTCAAAAACATCGTTAATAATGTGTGACATAACACCTTGATGCTTTAAATCCTGCGAGAAATAAGGCGGCCAATCGCCAACGGTTAAATGAATATCGTCAGCCGCTCGCACCGTTGATAAAAACAGTAGAAAAACGAGAATTTTACCTCCTATCTTCAAACCTCTCATTCCTGACTCCAGACAAACATTAAAACGAACCACCACAGAACACATATGACTAGTAGTATGGTTTAGGCATCAAGTAAGTAAAGCGATCGACCACAGATAGCAGTGGTACGGATAGCGACG
>Ga0105348_1000365_pt1 | contig 33707 bp, 21 predicted proteins | sample EN8Hudsemesocosm_2_FD_83504 | JGI IMG/M metagenome (GOLD analysis project Ga0105348, IMG submission 83504) | Methane-oxidizing microbial communities from mesocosms in the Hudson Canyon - EN8C Hudson Canyon | ecosystem: Environmental > Aquatic > Marine > Cold seeps | place: Hudson Canyon... | reverse complement strand
GGTAAAGACCACTGGGCGCCAATTACCTTCTGAAAATAATCTAGTTTGATCAGCATAATGTTCTGACTCAGGGTCATGTGACTGACTATAAGTCAAAAACGCGTCGGCTTTTGGTCCTTTTTCAGTAAACTCTAAGGCCATTACCCAGCTTGCACCATGAAAAACAGGGTAACCGTAACTCGCGACTTTCGAACCACCAGAGGTATTGATGTTGAATACACCGTCTATCGTTGCGCCACCCGGAATCGAGATCTTCTCATTATTTTTCAAATGATATTGTAAGTCGCCTAGTTTCGCTTCAAGCGGGATATTAACGCTGGCTAAATGCTGGACCGTGCTCGCCAGACTTTGCAGTACTGGGTCGTCATTCGGTGTTGCATCAACACTCATTGGGCTTAATCCTGTAGGCGTCGCAACAGGCTGTTGTGCATCAAATGGCGTAGCAAAAAGTGTTGGCGATAATACGCGTTCACCACCGACATCATAATTTTTCAAAAACTCTCGAAACACATGCGCGCCGTAACTATCATTACGGTACAAGCCATCCCAGTTAGATAGAATTGAGCACGCTGATGAGATATCAATAACGGTTTCATCTGCCAAGGTAATATCAGAAACACCGGTACAACGTGAGATTACCTCATCCTTAAGTATTTCAGAGGATAGGCCACGCTCACTGGTGACAACATTCTTCAGTTCTTCCAAATTAAACTTACCATCAGCGCCTGATATTCCATTTGCTGATACTTCTTCTAGCATTGTTGCATTCATTCTTGTACGAGGGCTTCGTATGGTTTTCTCTGGGCCAAAAACGATCGAATAACCTTCAAGTGGTTCCTGAACGTTATTTAACCAATGGCTGCTATTGGCATTAAAGACGTAATCACTACGTAATGCCTTAGGTGACTTTTCGTAAGGGACGACACCTGGGGTAGGGGTATTTCCTGCATCAAGCCATTCAAAAACGGGCTGACTGCCATCCATAATAAGCTCGCCTTTACCTTCTCTCCAATAAGCCTTACCAGTAGGGTCATAACTTACGAAGTTATTAATTAGGTATTCAGCCGTAGGATTTAAGTTAGGCGCTCGTGAACCGTCGATGAAAAATGCGTTTCCTTTGTCATCCGTTGCGATGGTATTCACCCAAGGAATGCCTTGATAGGTCTCGAAAGCGGCATCAAATTCTTCAATCGTCTTCGCGACACCCATCGCGAACCATTGACTGACCATATTATGGTTTTCTACGTTTGCGTCACGGAAGGTTAGTGCCGTTCCATTAGGTACCCAGCCAATCATCGGGCCATAATGTGAGGAATAAAGTGTTTTCTGGACTTCACTCACGCTACCGTCTTCATTCGTGACGCTAACACTATAGTCTGCACTAGTCATGTCACGGAACCCTTCGCCATACTTATAACGTGTAGGGTCGCTAGGATCTAGTATTAAATTATAAATGCTAAACCTTTTTGACTGCGAAACCGTGTGGGTCCATGCTAAGTGCTCATTGAAACCCATCAGAACGCCCGGCACACCGACAAAAGAAACACCGGTTACATTCAATTCACCGGGTATTTTTAGATGGCTCTCTATAAACCTTAGGCTGCCGCTCCAAGGAAAGTGAGGGTTAGACAATAGCATACCATTACCTGACTCTGTTTTATCACGACCAAGCGCCCAACCGTTGCTACCTAGACCTTCATTACTTTTGGTAACTGCTTCTAACTCTTCACTTAAACTAACGTTCTGAACGGGAGGCGCTGCACTGACGATTTGTCCAGCCAACGCGGACCCACTCGCGAACAGGGCCAATTTCAAGTGATATGCATGTAGGTCAGTCGCCGTAATTTCTGGAATCCACTCAGCACCACGACATGGATATGGGTAATTGTTGACGCCTTCTTTGTCAGCCACAGCTTGGTTAAAGCCGTTGGCATAACCTGTCAAGATGCTTTTTTGTTCATCTGACATGGTTTCTTGGAGGTAGGTTTCGGACTGCTGATAAACGCCTAAAGCTAAGGTTCCAAAGTCTTTATTGGTATTGCTGTCGTTCGTTCCAGCGCCAAATGTCAGGGCTCTTTCTGCTCGAACGTCGATAATCTGTTCAGCTAGGGTGCACATGTTTTCTTGGGCATGGGCATACGCTTGACCAAAAGCAAGAGATTGGTAATTCTGTGCCGTAATATGAGGAACCCCATAAGAGGTATACTCGATTTTGGCCTTATTTTCATAACAGCCCGTGAGGGTAGCAGAAAGCACTAAGGCCGTTGGAAGGGCGTAATAAGCCCGTAATTTTTTATTTATAATTGTCATTATTTAACTCCGATCATCGTCGACTCGTGACATTTGTGAAAAATTCTTGTTACCTTACGACAAAGAAAATTCTTTTTTCGTAAGGTTTGTATAGGGTATGAAAATACAGTACGGGGTTTGACGCTCCCGACCGGTTAGTACTTTATTTACATTCAATCGGATTAATAAAATTGTTTTTTGAGATCTAAGACACATAAAAATTGGATAGAAAAAGGAAATTACGTTTCGTAACAGTGAACGAGCAACGAAATTTGAAGTGTAAGTGATATATTTAGTTGAGTGGGCCGGCTCGTTAGGACTTTTTAATACGCTATATTAGTCACTTTCATGATTTTACCGACTCATTCGAACCTTTAACTATCGTAAAAAACATGCTTATAATTGAAATCTATAAGCAATTTTTTGAAAGAATTATAAATGAATATATTAACAATGTTGTTATTGGTGGCTTTGGCCCACACCTTGGTGATGTGTGTTGCAGCAATAACAGCTAAACATCAAAATGTGAAAGCCCGATATATGTTTTCAGCTATGATGCTGGGGTTTTCTGGCATATTGGTGGAGCTGGCCTTATATCATGAGAAATCATGGGACTTATATGTGTATGCTATTTCTTTTTCTGGTCCTTTAATTACATCTGTGCCGATATTTTTTTTTCTATACCTTCGTGCGTCTTTACGTTTCAATAGTCGTGTCGATTTAAGTGATATCAAGCATTTTATAGTTCCTATTACTTATGTGGCGATGATGACCCCCTTCAATTTCCTTGATGTCGCAGATCGAAGGGCGTTCTTTACCAGCCTTTACAGCGGAGAAACTATTTCTTGGTACCTTTCTTTAACACCTGTCAGATTTACACGCTTAGGTTTGTTTGCAGTGCTTGGGGTTTTTTACCTACAATTGACCCTGCATGAATTTCAAACAGATCTTAACCATAAAAAGTCTGATGTCCTCAAGTCAGTCAAAAAACTAAAAATAATTTTCCTGGCAATGAGTGCTGGCGTTTCCTTAATATTTTTGTTTTTCATCTTTCGTTTGCCTCACGGTTTCACTTGGGTGCTTTCAAGCCTTGTGATTGCCATAATCATTATCATTAGCCTGTTGTTTATCTATTTACCGGTCTTGGGGCGTAATTGGCAAACTTCAGTAATTGTTGAAAAAAAAACTATACCGGAGATTAGCTTTGAGCCAACCAAGCAGGAGCAAGAAAAAGATGTTGGTACGACAGAATCCTCATCAAGCGATAAACGGTACCGTTCATCTGTAACCGAGAGTGTCGCAAGTAATATAAAATTGAACTTATACGCATTATTAGAAGCAGGTATCTATAAAGACCCAACTTTATCGCTGAAAAAACTAGCGTCTGAATTGAGTGTGAGTACTCATCATTTATCTCAAATTATCAATGAAAAATCTGAAGGTAATTATTTTGATTTGGTGAATAGTTACCGTATTGATGGCGCAAAACAGCTAATACGTGACACAGACTTTAGTATGATCGACATCGCCTACGAGGTTGGATTCAATAGTAAATCAACGTTCTATACAGAATTCAAGCGACGGACAGATAAGACCCCAAGTCAATACAGAAAATCTCTATTACCTGACTAAACTCAATATACGAACATACAGTTATGAATATAGAGATAATCTAATTGATTTTTAATTTGTTAGCTATTGATGGCAATATTTTGGTCTATTAAATTGTATTCGTTTAATTCCAACTGTCTGCGTTTTAATTCCTTCAAATCACTAAACACTGTCCCCAGCAGCCACGCCAGAAGCCCATGCCCATTGAAAATTAAACCCGCCTAAATGTCCGGTCACATCCAGCACTTCACCAATAAAATATAAACCCTTTTGCGTGTTACATTCCATAGTTTTGGATGAAATAACATCAGTATCAATACCGCCCAAGGTGACTTCGGCGGTGCGGTAGCCTTCGGTGCCGGATGGTTTTACTTTCCAACATTGGATTGAGTCTGCAATACCTTTTAAAAGAACATCGCTGAATTGTCCGATAGGGGTGTCGGCCTGTTCTTTCCAGTATAGGGTTTGCAATTCCAGAATAAGGTTTTTAGTGAGTTTGTGAGTGAGTAAAGTGCGTAGTAAGGCTTTGGGTTGCGTCTTTTTTAATTCTAATAGCCACTCAAAAGTATTTGTTTCGGGGAGTAAATCTATTTCAATAGCTTCACCGGCTTGCCAGTAGTTTGAAAGTTGAAGTGCTGCAGGGCCGCTGATGCCTCTATGTGTGAATAGCATGTTCTCACGAAAGCTGATGTTTTGTTTTTTACTGTCTGTGTGCAAATTGACGTCTACGGCCAAGCCGGATAAACGTTCGGTTAAGGCTTTGGTTTGATCAGTGAAAGTGAAGGGGACTAAACCAGCTCGTCTTGCTTTTAAGGGTAAATTAAACTGCTCTGCCAGTTCGTAACCAAAACCACTGCCGCCTAATGTGGGAATGGATAACCCGCCAGTTGCGATGACCACGGAGGTGCTTGAATAATTTCCAAGGCTGGTTTTCAGGCGGTAAGCTGATTGATCGTTTTCATCAAAAGCCTTAATGGTACTGATCTGACACTTGGTGTGAATCTGAACTTTGGCGTCGGAACATTCGTCGAGTAGCATTTTTAAAATGTCTTTGGCTGAGTCATCACAGAAAAGCTCGCCATGTTTGCGTTCATGATAAGGAATACCATGTTTTTCAACGAGTGAAATGAAATCCCATTGAGTGTAACGACTGAGGGCTGATTTACAAAAGTGCGGGTTGGTAGAAATGAAATTGTCAGGTTCAACGAATAGGTTGGTGAAGTTGCAACGTCCACCGCCTGACATGAGAATTTTCTTGCCGACTTTATTGCTGCTGTCTAATACCAAAACACGTTTGCCGCGATGGCCTGCGGTGAGTGCGCACATTAAACCGGACGCGCCACCACCGATTATGATGACGTCGTAGTGTTGTGCATTCATGGTGCGGTGTTGGTTTGTGTTAGAGGGTAGTGTAATAATTCCGCTGGTTTGTCGTCTGTTATTTTTAAATACCAAACATTTTTATCCCAATCGCCAATAACAATACGCTTTGCTGATTGTTGATTTACTTCTATCTCATGAACTTTTGGGCGGTGGGTGTGACCATGAATGAGTGTTTGTACTTGATATTTGGTCATTTCATGAATGACTTCTTCTGGTGTTACGTCCATGATTTCAGAACTTTTATTCTGATTATTGGCTTGGCTCATTGTTCTAAGTTGTTGGGCGGTGACTCTGCGTTCTTCAATGGGGCGCTTTAAGAAAGGCTCCAAAAATGAAGGGTTGCGAATCGTTGCGCGAAACTTCATGTAACCTGTATCGCCAGTGCATAAACTATCGCCATGCATGAGTAAAACAGGGTCGCCATTTAACTGAATAATGCTTGGGTCGGGGAGTATACTTGCGCCTGTTTCCTGTGCAAACACATCGCCAATGAGAAAGTCGCGATTACCGTGCATAAAAAATAATGATGCGCCTTTATTAGTAAAGGCTCTTAATTTTGTTTTGATGATTAATTGCAGTTCGGTGTTTTCATCATCGCCAATCCAGCTTTCAAAGAAATCACCGAGTATATAAAGTGATTCAGCATCCGTTTGAATGGTATCTATAAACTGAAGAAACGCCTGAGTGATATCAGGGCGAGATTCCTCAAGATGTAAGTCTGAGATAAAGTAGATTGACATGATGAGTTTATGTGTCCCTAGCTGTCAGCTTCGATAATCGTTGCTGATTCAATGATCACATCTTCAACAGGTACATCTTGATGACCAGCTTTTGAACCGGTTTTAACGGATTTGATTTTCTCAACCACATCCATACCTCCAGATACTTTACCAAATACTGCGTAACCCCAGCCTTCCATTGTTTCAGCTGTATGATCTAGGAAAGTGTTGTCTTTTACGTTGATGAAGAACTGCGCAGATGCTGAGTGTGGATCCATAGTACGTGCCATAGCAATCGTACCTTCAACATTACTTAAGCCGTTTTTAGCCTCATTTTCAATGTTGTCACGTGTCGCTGGCTGTGACATATTAGGCTTGAAACCACCGGTTTGAATCATGAAATTACTAATGACACGGTGGAATATCATGCCGTCATAAAAACCGTCTTTTACATATTTCTCAAAGTTCTTGGCGCTGTTAGGGGCATTTTCGAAATCAAGTTCTAGAGTGATATCACCAAAGTTGGTTTTTAATAAAATCATAAGAGTACCGTTAAGTTGAAATAGTAAGTGGAAGTTTTGATGTCTTTAAGAACGCGCATTCTATCTGACGGCTATACATCTGAAAAGGTTTGTTCAGAAATAGAGGAGGCTATTAATGGTGTGGAGGGAAAATGTGAATAAAAAAAGGCCCCAGCAGTGTTTGTACACTGTGAGGCCTAAGCTCTAACTTTTAAAATTACTTCTAAGTCTATCTGTCTTCATAACGAGTATGTCTAAAGAATACGCCGCCATCACCAAAAGAAGAGGTATTAAACTGCGAAGTTAAGCGAATAGTACCGACTTTAACGGCGCTGTCACGACGACTCTTGGCGAACTTATTATTAAAGTATGAAAAAATAGAGTAACGAATTGATTTCGACGTCGCGTAAACATCATATAAAGCGGTTCCTTCAGGCAGGGAGCCTAAATCATCACGGAAGTCGTGAGAACCTGTTGAGAACTGACCTTTTACTTCTGCTGTTGGCACAAAGTAGATTTGTGTTGGTGCATTAGGCGATGCTTCACTTTCACCATTCGCTTTTACATTAGCCAGCTTTTCAGTCATTAATCGGGTTGGCTTAGACGTGACTAATGAGAACAATGTTTTAGTCGCAATCGTTTCATTTATTTCAGGCGATACATACTGTGATAACTCATTTGCAAAGAAATCATGGTTGTCGTCTTGCCCAGAAAGTGTATATAACGCTGAAACATTGCGTGAGTTTTTACCATCCACGAAGGTCTTCCAAGCTAGTCCTGGAGAAAAGCCTTTATCATCTGGGTCACCGGTTACTGATAATCGTAGTAATCCGCATTCAGAGCCTTTGAAAACACCGGTGTATGGGTGGCCAGCTGTTGCTTCAAATGCGACTGTAGCCATCGAACCATATGGATGTATTGCTTTTTCATAGCCTAATGGTGCGACGTCATCTTTACGGTTTACTTTTTCCCAAAGCACTGAGTCGATTAAACCGAGGATATCAACCGGCTTAAGAAGAGGGCGTTCGCCGGCATCATACTGAGTACGTAATGCACCATTCACCCAAAGGTGGTCTTGCTTGGTACACGCATCCCAAGTTTTGTAATCTTCAGTGATTTTCAAATCCCATGGTTTAAATGCATTGTCTATACCGATCAAGCTGGTTTGTAGTTCAGGGAAGTGGCGACGAAGTACATCAACCATTGTGTTTTCTTCAACCCAGTCGATACCCGCAGCAGTGTACATTTCATCGGTGTAGTCTTTGGTATAAAAACGGTCAGTCATTAGGCGACGTGAAGCGTTTAGAATAAAGATTTGGAATGCTGTCTCACCAAATGCAAAGCCATCAGGACGAACTGTTTCAGCTAGCTGGCCAACCATGGTGTCGATTTGTTCGATATCATTATTATATAGGCGCTTTAGCTCAGCTAAGGTCGTTGGTTCGGTTGTTAAATCTTCAAATTCCTTAATAGGATTTAAGCCAATTTGACGACGAAATTCGTTGTAACGAGGTACGCCACGTTCACGGTCGCGGATGATGTCGATTGTTGCGACATCAATATCACCGATAAGAGGCATCGACAAATTACGTAAAAATTCAGGGTAGTTATGTAAGGTTAAAGACCCGGGGTGGGTGATGCCGAAAGAGTACCAAAGGCGGTCGCCACCTTGGTCAGCTAAAATATCTTCCGCATCACCATCACGAGTGTTTTCAATCGGGATGGATTCTGACACAACGTTTGATCCAATATCGTAAACATCAATTGCATCTCTTAATAGAGGGTGCATACGATAAACGGCAACAAATTCTTCGGTTAACACATAAGGTACGCCGTTATTAGTTGACTCACGTGTGCCGACTAAACCACCAAGTATGTGATCAATCGCGCCAGGTTCGCTTAGATCTTCGCCCCACTGAGGGTTGAGAAGGCTGATAGCATTGATAACCCAAGAGCTACCACTATGAATATCGTCTAAGCCAGCTTGAATGTCGTCACGACCTTCACGTTCGCGTGTAATGCCCCACCAGTTTGCTTCCATAGAAAGTTCTAGGGCAGGGTTTGCAATAATTGCTGGTGTCCATTCAACCGTGTGAATTTTTGCCATTAAAGCGGCGTTGATTAAACGTGATTTGTCATAAACCCATTGGTCCGTTGCTTCAGGGTTATTTGTTTTAAGCATGTCTGCAATTGCATTATGTTCAAGTGTAAATAGCTGGTGCATCATACTTAGGCCTACCCACCAGTTATCATTGAAACCGGTAACAGGTACACCGCTCATAATTTCTGTAGGGAGTGTGCCGTCAGAATCAACGGCTAGTTTACCGTTAGAGAATGAACGTACAGAGTCGTTGGTTGCTTTATTGCTGCCATAAAGCTGAGAGCCATCCCACCAGTGAGTATTATCGTTACGATAGGTTGGTGGTAGCGTTATATTATCTTCTTCAGATCGGTCTGAATCAGCTGTCGTGCGTTGAACTTCTAGAATGCCTGTACCAAAAGAGTCACCTTCAGGTAGTGTAACCTCGATTGGGTTTTCAACAGCATTAGGACCATGGCTCACCCAATCATGCACCATAAACTGTATCCAGGATGCAGCAATAAAATTCACGCTGGTGGCGGGCTTGAATTCTTGGCGGCTTAAAATTGAGTTACTGACATCACGAGGGTTGGGGGTAAGTAGGGTGTCGGCTTCTGTTTCACCGTACGCTGCTTGTAGTTCGACATTACGGCCGAAACGACGATGTACAGAACCTTCTGCTGGATTCTCTAGGATATTACACGTTCCGTCTTCTGTTCGCGCGGTCAAACTACGTTCGTCACAAACTATTTCAGCACTTGCCTGGTTCCAATCTTCGACATTGAATAAGTTGTTTTTTAGAAGTCCTTCTCGCTCTAAACCGATAATGGCTCCAGCAGCAAAGACCCCTAACGTGCCTAGCTTAACTAAAGAGGGCCATGTGACCCAGACTGATAAACTCATTATTTCTCTCCTCGTGATTATTTTTATATTTAGCATCAAGAGAGGCTCTAAACTTATTTTTATTGCTAATTATTTAGACTCGATTGTTGCATGGAGGGAGAGTAAATTTTATTTTTTTTTATGCCTACCCTCCTAAAGGATGGGGGGCTTTGGGGGGGAGTTTGTTAGTCTGCTTCTTAGACCTTACCGTACGGATGTTTTGTTAGATTGTATGAACTAATAACATGAATGTGTTTTGTTCTAGAAATTTGTACTGCATCACATTATGGGTTTGGTAGGAGTTGTAGCGTATTTATTTCTTAGTCTTTTAGGAGAGGTAAAATATTTCTGGTGAGTCTAGAGTTGATTTTGTAATATTCAGTGTATAAGTGTACTGTCAGTTTTAAAGATTGTTAATAACGTAATAATAAACCTGCAAAAATATAAAAAACGAAGAGGTTTTAATGCACTGCCAAATTATAAGAAATGAACCATTAAGGTTGTTGGATAAAGGTTTGAATTATCCTTTGGCGTTGATCGTGGCTGCGCCTGGTTTTGGAAAAAGTGTATTGCTAACCCAGTGGCAAGAAACTTTGGGTGGTCGCTGTGTTGTGCGACTTGATATATCTTCAAAACATGATGGTAGGGTCGTTTTTCAGCGGATTATAGAGTCGTTAAAAAACATTACGCCGATGTGGGATGCGTCGTCTTTTAATTTATTCAAGTCTGAACTTCCACTCATACCTGATGGTTTGATAGATGTGCTGGTGCAAGCATTTGAGCAAATTGAACAGTCTATAGTCATTATTCTTGATGATTTTCATCACCTTCAATGTGTAGAAACTCATGATGCTTTTATTGAGTTGATCTCTCGTTTACCTCGGCATGTAAACATCATTATCGCTTCAAGAATGTACCCCATGTTTCCGCTTTCCCGTTTTAAGTTGGAGGAACGAGTTTTTGTGGTGGATGGTAATGACTTAAAATTAAAAGAAAGTGAATTGATAGAGTTGGGTCAGCAAATAAGTGGATCCTTATTGGCGTTGGATGATGCGGGTAAGCTATTAAGACAAACGGAAGGGTGGTTTGTAGGGGTGAAGATTGCACTGCTTGCTTATGAGCGAGTTGGGCAGACGGCTTTAGATTCGTTTGACGGAAGTCAGCCTGAATTACTCAATTATTTTGGTTATGAGGTATTAAAGAATCTGAGAAGTGATGTAAAGAAATTTGTTCTCAGTAGTGTGTTGTTTGAGCGCTTTGATAAGACTTTATGTGAGCATGTGTTGGATGTTGAGAATAGCGCTGCAATTTTGGAAAAAGTCGCCGCGCAGGAGCTTTTCTTAATGCCTATACCTGGTCAATCTGGCTATTATCGATACCATCCCTTGTTGCAAGAATTTCTACAGAGCCGTCTAGAGTTAGAGGAGGGGAGGTTGTATATAAATAGCCTTCATCGTAAATCAGCTGAATATTTTCTCCAAAAAGGGTGCTTGTCATCGGCTATTCTACATGCTTCCAAGTGTGAGGATCTTGATTATTACTTCTCTGTCTTGAGTACAGCAAGTCATCATTGGATTAAACAAGGGCAGTTTGATGTAGCGATAGATTCAGTTGTTGAATTGTCGGATGCTGAGCTGGAAGTCAGGCCTTTGTTACTGATTCCGTTAATTTATGCGTTAATATTTTCAAGGCGTTTTAATCAGGCTGAGTATTACCTTGAGATATTAAAGAGAACCTTGTCTTCATTAAAAATAGAAGGTGAGTATGTTTCAGATCGGATAGAGAAAGGTGAGTTTTTGCAGGTGGCTTATTTTCTTGAGCGCCTGTTGCAGTTGTTTAGGCTTGATATGGATACTTTGGAAGAAATAGATATGAGTGTGTTTTCTGTTTCGCACTCAAACTTCGATATGCGGGCCCTTTCAATGATTATTCTTGCTTATGTAGGGCTTAATCAAGGTGATTTTTCGCAAGCATTCAAAATGGCTAGTGATGCGAAGGTTTTGCTGTCTAAGATAGAGCATAAATTCTTGGCTAGCTATGCGGATTTAATCATCATTCTTTGTGATCGTTACCTTGGGCGTGGTGTTGAAGCTATTCAAAGTATGACGATAGTGTATAGCGAAGTTGACGCAGAGGTAAAAAATCCGGTTTGGGTGAATTTAGCTACGGGAATGATGGTTTCTCATTATGAGCAAAATGCGTTGGATCAGGCTGTTGAGTTGTCTGAAGAGTTATTACCTTTGGTGAACTTTGCGTGTGTAACGGAGGTGGTTGCTACGGTATATTTGTATTATTCTAGGCTTCAGTATATTAGGGGAAATAAGCAGAGGTCAGTGAAGCTACTTGAGCAGCTTGATCGTATTCTTTTGTTGGGAAATTACGAGCGTTTCCAAAGTCAGTTAGTACAGGAGAAAATGCGTCAGGCCTTGATAGATGACGCTTCAGACTTAGCGGATCAATTATATCAAAAGTATGAGTTGTCTGATTTTATGGCTGGTGGGGTGTGGGTCAAACATGGTTGTTACCATGAAAGTCGTGAGCGTTATGCCTTGGCGTTGATTTATTACTTGGTATTAAAAGGAAAGTATGAAGCGTCTTATGTCATATTGGCTGAGGTGATTGCGGTATTAGAGGGTTCTGAGGTTAAAACGCGGGCTTTAATCGCTCGTTGTAATTTGGCTTCGATCAATTTTATCGAAGGCAACAAGAATATGGCTGTGAGTCAGTTAAAAAGAATGATTCAAAGTTATGGCCTGGTTTGTTTTTCCCGTTCTGTTTTTGATGAGTCTCCAGGTTTGGATAAAGTATTTCAATACGCGATGAAGTTTAAGCGGATGACTTTGCCAGCGATTTTTACTGACATTTTTAATGACCTGCTTCAGCATGAAGTTGCTTTTGAGAAAACGGTGAAGCCTGCTTGTTTATTAACAGAAAAAGAGTTAGAGATCTTTGAGTTGTTAGCGACAGGTTTGACAAATGCCGAGATTAGTAAACAGTCTGAAATTGCTTTGTCGACAACCAAATGGCACTTAAAGAATATTTACATGAAACTTGGTGTTGTGAATAGAAGTGGAGCAATGATGCTTGCGCATCAAAGCTAATGCTATTCAGTTAAGGTTTACGTGTTTGTTGTTTATCTTTGAACCTATACTTCCTCTAATTATATCTTTTGGTCAAGAAATGTTTTTTTTACAACTTAAGGAGTTTAATTCATTGAGTATTTAATCAGATGGATCTATCGTTATAGGACATACATAACAAAGTAGTGGTGAAAGATGATTGCTGGTTTTGAAACACGTAGGCGCTCGAACTTATTTTCTAACATCGATAAGAAACCGAGATTAGGGAATCTTATTCGTATGCCTGAGTCTTTATCAGAAGTCACCACTATTGACCGAACGCATGAAGTAGATCCTGTAAGTATAGGGATGACGGCTGAAGGTGTAGAGTCTATTTGGCGCTCAGTTGAAGGTGTGTACGAAACAGGAACACATCCGGGTATTTCGTTGAGTATGCGTCGAAGAGGGAAGGTGATTTTAAGTCGTGCGATAGGTCATGCGATAGGGAATGGCCCTCATTCATCTGAAAATGATACAAAAGTACTTATGAGGCCGGCAACGCCGGTTTGTTTCTTTTCTGCATCAAAGGCTGTGACAGCTTTTCTGATACACCTTCTTAATGAAGATAAATTAATCAATTTGCATGACCCTGTCAGTTTTTATGCCCCTGAATTTGGTGAGCATGGCAAGAAAAACATTACCATTCATCAGGTGTTGTCTCACCGTAGTGGAATACCTGGCTTACCCAAAGGGGTACCGATTGAAACGCTTTGGGATAATAATGAAATATGGCGTTTGTTATGTGGTGCCGAAATAAGTTCGCACCGAGGTGACAAGCTTGCTTATCATGCTTTAACTGGCGGGTACATATTGGAGCGTATCCTTCAAATAGTGACTGGTAAAAGTATTCAGCGGTTTTTGGATGAGCGAGTCCGAAAACCCATGAATATGAAATATTTTCGTTATGGTGTGGATGCTGATCATGCAAATGTGGTCGCTGATAATTATGCAACAGGTTTTACACCTTGCTTTCCGATTTCTAACATAATCGATCGTGCTTTAGGTGGCTCTATTGATATGATTGAGGGGGTGAGTAACGATCCTCGTTTTAAGCGAGCAGTGATTCCTGCGGGAAATATAATGGGAACAGCTGAGGAAATGGGAAACTTTTTTCAAATGCTCTTGAATGACGGCGTTTGGGAAGGAAAGCAAATCTGTCAGCCTTTGACTGTTCGTCGGATGACGCAAGAATATGCTTCTCTGCAGTTTGATCGCACCTTGATGTTGCCGATGCGATATAGTGCTGGCTTAATGTTGGGTGGAGCTCCTTTTGGTATGTGGGGGAAAAACAGCTCAGCTTCATTTGGCCATATTGGTTTAATTAATAAGCTTTGCTGGGCTGACCCTGTTCGAGATGTCTCTGTGTCCTTGCAGGCAACAGGCATACCTTTTATTGCAAATAATATCCCGTCTTTAGTTCGTTTCATGAATAAAATTGATCGGCACTGTCCTAGAGATAAAACAGACTAGAAAGCTGTTTTTTGTTCTATTTTCTCCCTATTTAAACCGATGAAAGAAAGGCCTCTCGCTATTAGAGGCTAATTCGCTATAATGCTAAATCTTATCTTTTTCGTCGGAATATTAGTCAGTATGTCTCAATCGAAGCCTGAACAAGAACTTGCAAAAACCACTCATTTCATTCGCAATATTATCGAGCAGGATATTGCTAGTAATAAGCATGGTGGGAAGGTCGTTACGCGTTTTCCACCTGAACCAAATGGCCATTTGCATATAGGGCATGCTCGCTCTATCTGGTTAAATTTTGGTTTGGCTAAAGAATTCAATGGCCAATGTAATCTTCGTTTTGATGATACCAACCCCGAAAAGGAAGAGCAGGCGTATGTCGACGCGATTAAAGAAGATGTTCTTTGGCTAGGGTATCAATGGGCTGATGATGTTAAATATGCTTCCAGCTATTTCGATACCTTCTATGAATGGGCTTTGCATTTAATCAAAGCTGGTCTCGCCTATGTTTGTTTTCTATCGCCTGAAGAATCAAAAGAATATAAAGGTTGGGCGACCAAACCTGGAAAAGAGAGTCCTTACCGAAATCGAAGTGTTGATGAAAACTTAGAGCACTTTGAGAAAATGCGTAATGGCGATTACGATGAAGGTGGGTGCGTTTTACGTGCCAAAATAGACATGACATCACCAAATATGAATTTACGTGACCCGATTCTTTACCGTGTTCGAAAAGTCGCCCACCATCAAACGGGCGATAAATGGTGCATTTACCCGAGCTATGATTTTGCGCATGGTCAAGAAGATGCCATTGAAGGCGTTACTCATTCTATTTGTACTCTGGAATTTCAAGGTCACCGGCCTCTATATGAATGGTTTCTTGAGCATTTGCCAGTACCTAGCCAACCAAAGCAGTATGAGTTTGGTCGATTGAATCTGAATTATACCGTGACGAGTAAGCGTAAACTTAAGCAGTTAGTTGATGAGAAATTAGTGAATGGCTGGGATGACCCTAGAATGCCAACAGTTTCAGGTATGCGTCGTCGGGGTTATACACCTAATGCGCTTAAAGCATTTTGTGACATGGTGCCTGTGGTAGGAAAGGGGAATAGTGATGTTGATGTTGCGATACTTGAGCGGGCTATTCGTGATGACTTAAATGAGCAGGCACCTCGTGCAATGTGCGTGCTCAATCCTTTAAAAGTCACTATCACAAATATGGATGAAGGAAATGCGGGTGGCGCAGATGAAATTCTATCTCTAGCCTGTCACCCGAATAAAGAAGAACTTGGTGAGCGGCACTTACCTTTTACAGAAGCATTATTTATTGATCGGGCAGATTTTACCGAAGAACAGGGTTTGTCTCGAAAGAAGTTTAAGCGTTTGGTTTTAGGTGAGTGGATACGCCTACGTGGTGCTTATATTATTAAAGCAGATGAGTGTGTTAAAAATGAGAAAGGTGAAGTGGTAGAGGTAATCGCTTCGTTGGTGCCTGGCTCAGTTGGTGAAAATGTCGAAGGAATTAAGCCTCGAGGGGTGATTCATTGGGTGTCTGCAGAGAAGAATGTACAGGCAGAGATACGCTTATATGACCGGTTGTTTAATCACCCAAACCCGGATGCTAGTGATGAAGACTTTAAAGCTCATATTAATCCCGATAGTTTTCATTCTGTCACCGCCGTTCTAGAGCCCGGTATGGCTAATGCTTCGCCTGAAGATGTTTTTCAGTTTGAGCGTGAAGGATATTTTGTGGCGGATCGATATGATCATAATGAAGGTCATTTGATATTTAATCGTACGATTGGCTTAAAAGATGTGTGGAGTGGAAAGTAGTTATGGCTTTAAGTATTTACAATACCCTTTCGGGTGAGAAAGAAGTTTTTACGCCAATTGAAGAAAATAAAGTCAAAATGTATGTCTGTGGTATGACGGTATATGACTATTGTCATATCGGGCATGCGCGCGTTTTGGTTGGTTTTGATGTGATTACAAGCTACTTGCGTCACCTTAATTATGAAGTGACTTATATTCGTAATATTACCGATGTCGACGACAAAATTTTTGCGCGTGCGGCAGAAAATGGCGAAGATTATCGTGACTTGACGGAACGTTTTATTGCCGCAATGCATGAAGATGAGGCTGCGCTTTTAGTGGACTCGCCCGATGAGGAGCCGCGAGCCACAGCGCATATGGCTCAGATTATTGAGATGATTCAAACGCTGATAGAGAAAGGCTATGCTTATCCTGCAGAAAATGGCGATGTTTACTTTGATATTTTAAAGTTTAATGGGTCTGGCACTGAAGATCGTTATGGCCGATTGAGTAAAATTAAAATAGAAGAGCTGATTGCTGGTGCAAGTGATCGAATGAGTGTAAATGAGATAAAAAAATATCCGTTGGATTTTGTTTTATGGAAGGCTGCCAAAGAGGGTGAGGCGAGTTGGGAATCCCCTTGGGGTAATGGTCGCCCTGGGTGGCATATAGAATGTTCGGCCATGTCGACTTGCTGCTTGGGGAATACTTTCGACATTCACGGCGGCGGACCTGACTTAAAATTCCCTCACCATGAAAATGAAATTGCGCAATCTGAAGGGGCGACTGGGCATAAGTACGTCAACTACTGGATGCATGCTGGGGCTGTTCGTGTAAACAAAGAAAAGATGTCCAAATCGCTGGGAAACTTTTTTACGATACGGGAAGTGTTGGAAAAATATCCGGCTGAAGTGGTGCGTTATTTCTTGGTGTCGAGTCATTATCGTAGTCAGGTAGATTATTCTGAAGATAGTTTATTAGAAGCACAAGCCAGTTTGGATCGCTTTTATCAATCATTAAGAGGTCTGGATTTATCTTACGAAGGTGCAGCTGATTTAGAACAGTCTTATGTGGATCGTTTTCATAAGGCGATGGATGATGACTTTAATACGCCTGAAGCATTGGCTGTCATGTTTGATTTGGTAAAGGAATTGAATGTTTGCAAGCAAGAGTCGAGTGAGCGGGTTCGAAAGCTGGCAATTACCTTAAGTACTCTGGGGGATGTTTTGGGGTTGTTGCAGGCTGATCCAGAGCAGTACTTCAAGCAAGGTGTACAGGGTGACGGGCTTTCTGAAGATGGTATCGAGGCTTTAATTGTTGCACGTAAAGAAGCGCGTGAAGCAAAAGACTGGGCTGAATCTGATCGAATTCGTGATGAGTTGCTTGAGCGGGGCATTACTCTGGATGATGGCCGCGAAGGGACAACGTGGCGTCGTTCGTAGTTTAAGCGGTATGCAGGTTGGTGTATAAACTAACCTGCATAATAAAATACTTAGTATTTGTGTAGATTGTTGGCAGCGTAAAGAGTGTTTTCCATTAATGTGGCAACAGTCATTGGGCCTACTCCGCCGGGAACAGGTGTGATCCAGCCAGCGCGTTCTTTGGCAATATCGAATTCAATGTCGCCTGCTAGTTTCCCACAATCAAGTCGGTTGATGCCTACATCAATTACAATTGCACCTTTTTTAATCCACTCTCCTTTTACTAAGCCTGGCTTACCAACTGCAACAACGACGATATCTGCCTGAGACACTTTCTCGGGTAAATTTTGTGTAAATCGATGAGTGGTGGTGACGGTGCATCCTGCCAGAAGTAATTCTAAGCCCATTGGGCGTCCAACAATGTTAGACGCGCCAACAATAATGGCGTCTTTGCCTCGAACAGTTTGACCGGTACTTTCAAGTAAGGTCATGATTCCTTTGGGGGTGCATGATCTTAAAAGAGGCATCCTTTGTGCGAGTCGGCCAATATTAAAAGGGTGAAAGCCATCTACATCTTTGTCTGGTTTAATTCTTTCAAGCAGTTGATCACTATTTAGATGGTCGGGTAAGGGAAGTTGAACTAGTATCCCGTCAATTTCATTGTCAGCATTATACTTGTCAATTAATGTCTCAAGTTCGTCTTGAGTTGTTGTGTCGGGTAGAGATAGAGTTTCTGATTTAAAGCCAACCTGCTTGCAAGAATTGGCTTTGTTTCGAACGTATACTTCAGATGCAGGGTCTGCTCCAACTAAAATAACCACTAAGCCAGGGGCTCTGAGTCCTTTGTTTAGTCTTTCTTTAACGCCTTCAGCGACGCGATTCTTTACTTGTTCAGAAATCGCTTTGCCGTCGATTAGTGTTGCAGCCATAGTTAAGTGTCTCTACCCGTGATTTTAAAGTGCGGCATTTTCTCACGACCTTCTCTGAATAAAAAGTCGAATAAAAAGTTTTTTCCAAAAAAAATAACATTTGAGTTTATTATCGGTTGACGGCTTTGAAAACCGACTGTATTATTCGCGCCATCTTCAGGAACACACTTTAATGTGTCTTTCAGGAGTGTGATCGGGGTATAGCGCAGTCTGGTAGCGCGCCTGCTTTGGGAGCAGGATGTCGGGAGTTCGAATCTCTCTACCCCGACCAAATTTATACTTTGTATTTGTTTTAAATAAATATTTAAGTGTAAAAAAACGGGTTAAGCGCCCGTAGCTCAGCTGGATAGAGCACCGGCCTTCTAAGCCGTAGGTCGTAGGTTCGAATCCTACCGGGCGCACCATGTCACTTTTTTGAAGTGAACTATGGAAAGCTCAAAAAGAAGTGGTGGGCGTAGCTCAGTTGGTAGAGCTCAGGATTGTGATTCCTGCGGTCGAGGGTTCGATCCCCTTCGCCCACCCCAATATTGTATTTATTGGCAGTTTGCTTGTAGTATGATGTTGAAAGAAGTTATAAATTGACTGACGATGCGAGAGTGGCGGAATTGGTAGACGCGCTAGATTTAGGTTCTAGTGTCTTAGGGCGTGAGAGTTCGAGTCTCTCCTTTCGCACCATGTCAATTTATTAATTTCTATTAAGTGGTTATCTAAAGGCTAGTTCTGGTCCTTTGTGCTGCGAAGAGCGAAACCCCGATTTATTCGGGTTTAGCTTATTCTTGTTTTATTGAATCTCTTTTATCCCTCTTTCTTGTTGTAACTTTTCCTGTATATGTGAACAAAGTGCTTGCTATCTTGGTATTGCGCTCTTAAAATTCGTCCCCATTATTTTTAATAGCTAGTATTCTGTCATTAGTTTGAGTACTGGTCTCATAGTTAACTGATTACAAATAAAATTGAGGAATGTCCATGCAAGTTTCTGTTGAAACAACGTCTCCTATTGAGCGTCGAATGACGATCGCGGTACCTGCTGATCAAATTGAGCAGGAAGTGGAGAAGCGTCTGCAGCAGACGGCTAAAACCGTACGTATTAATGGTTTTCGCCCAGGAAAAGTGCCTGCTAAAGTTGTTAAAAATCGTTATGGAAAAGGTATTCGTCAAGAAGTAGTTGGTGAAGTGATGCGTAATTCTTACGTGGAAGCTATTACCAAAGAAGAAATTAGCCCGGTTGGTTACCCAAAATTCGAGCCAAAAAATATTGAAGATGGCAAGGATTTAGAGTTTGTTGCTGTTTTTGAGGTTTATCCTGAAATTAAAGTTTCAGACCTTTCTGCTATTCAGTTAGAGCAGCCTGAAGCAGAAATTAAAGATAAAGACATTAAGAATATGATAGATGTGTTGCAGCGTCAGCACGGCACTTTAAAGTCAGTTAAGCGGAAGTCTAAAAATAAAGACCTGTTAACACTTGATTATGTTGGTTATATGGATGGTGAAGCATTCCAAGGTGGGACTGGTAAAGATCAAAAAATCACACTTGGTTCTAATCAAATGATTCCAGGCTTTGAAAAAGGTCTTGTTGGTTCAAAGGCTGGCGAATCTGTTGAGCTTGAGCTTACATTTCCTGAAGATTATGGAAACGAAGAGCTTGCTGGTAAAGATGTGAAGTTCGAAGTGGACGTTAAAGTTGTTGAAGATACTGTTTTGCCAGAAATGAATGAAGAGTTCTTTACTAAGTATGGTGTCAACTGCACTACTGAAGAGGACTTTAAGGCTGAAGTTACGAATAATATGGGGCGTGAGCTTAAGCAGGCTGTTACAGGTAAACTTAAGCAGCAGATAATAGATGCTTTGGTGGCTTCAAATGATGTCAATGTGCCTGCCTCGATGCTTGATGAAGAAATTAATAAAATGAAGCAAGAGGCTATTAGTCAGTTTGGTGGTGATCAGAAGATGGATCTTTCACAGCTGCCTTCTGAGTTGTTTAAGGATCAGGCTGAGACAAGAATCAAAACAGGTTTATTGTTTGCCGCATTGGTTAAAGAAAATGAATTAGCGGCTGATGCTGAAAAGGTTGATGCTAAGATTCAAGAGTTAGCGGTTTCTTATGAGTCACCTGAAGAGGTTATTTCATGGTATGGGAAGCCTGAAAACAGAGCTCAAATTGAAGCGCTGGTTGTAGAAGAGTCTGTTGTTGATTTGGTTGTTTCAAAAGCTAAAGTGAAGAAAAAGAAAATGTCTTACGAGGATGCAGTTAAGCCTGCAGAGCCAAAAGCAGCTGAAGCATAAAAAAACGAAAAAATGATGTTTAATAATCTGAATGATTGATTTTTTTCAGCTACACTTTAAAACAGCCGGTATGATACTGGCTGTTTTTAATTGTGCTAGAAGAAATTAATTTCAGAATTTAATTGTGTCAACTTGTAAGAAGGGTCGAGGAAGAAAATAAATATGAAGCATCATGGTAATATTGGGGACGGTTCAAGTGTAATTACAAGTAGCGGCTTAGTCCCTATGGTTGTTGAGCAAACCGCGCGAGGTGAGCGCTCATATGATATATATTCCAGGCTATTAAAAGAGCGTGTGATCTTTATGGTTGGTCAGGTTGAAGATCATATGGCTAATTTGATTGTGGCTCAGTTATTGTTTTTAGAGTCGGAGAATCCAGATAAGGATATTCATTTATATATTAATTCTCCTGGCGGCTCTGTTACGGCAGGTATGTCGATTTATGATACAATGCAGTTTATCAAGCCTAATGTGTCAACATTATGTATTGGGCAAGCCTGCAGTATGGGAGCTTTACTATTAACAGGTGGTGAAAAAGGTAAGCGTTATTGTTTGCCTCATTCCAGAATGATGATTCATCAGCCTCTTGGTGGTTATCAGGGTCAGGCAACTGATATTGAAATTCATACCAAAGAAATTTTGACGATTCGTGATAAATTAAATACTGTTATGGCTAATCATACAGGGCGGGACTTGGAAGAGGTCGCGAAAGACACTGACCGAGATAACTTTATGGATGGCAATGCTGCTGTTGATTATGGTTTGATTGATGCTGTGCTGGAAACTAGGCCAGGTAATGAAACTGCCAAGTAAATATTTATAAAGTAAAGGTTTATTGGCAGCTCATAAATCAAGATATTGATCGTCTATCTGAAAAAGGGCTTTAAGTGAATGTCCTTTTAAAGTAGATAGGGTTGCGAAATATGCAGCTAAAATGTGATAGGAATTCAAATGACCGACGAAAAAAACGGTAAAGGTGAAGATAGCGGTAAATTACTGTACTGCTCATTTTGTGGTAAAAGCCAGCATGAAGTACGCAAGTTAATTGCCGGGCCTTCGGTGTTTATTTGTGATGAATGTGTTGATTTATGCAACGATATTATTAGAGAAGAAATTCAAGAGAGTGTCACTGAGCAAAGTGGTGATCGCTTACCTGTCCCTAGGGAAATTAAAGAAACGCTTAATGATTATGTAATTGGTCAGGATCGCGCAAAAATCGTGCTCTCTGTTGCCGTATATAATCACTATAAACGTTTGAAATTTGATAGCCCTAAGTCTGATATTGAGTTAGGTAAAAGTAATATTCTGTTAATCGGGCCTACGGGAAGCGGGAAGACATTACTTGCTGAAACGTTAGCGCGGTTATTGGATGTTCCTTTCACTATAGCGGATGCTACAACCCTGACTGAAGCCGGTTATGTTGGTGAGGATGTAGAAAACATTATTCAGAAGTTGCTGCAAAAATGTGATTACGATGTAGATAAGGCTCAGCGTGGCATTGTTTATATTGATGAAATTGATAAAATTTCACGTAAGTCAGACAACCCCTCTATTACACGAGATGTATCTGGTGAAGGCGTGCAGCAAGCTCTACTAAAGCTTATTGAAGGTACGGTTGCATCTGTTCCTCCTCAAGGTGGGCGTAAGCATCCTCAGCAAGAGTTTTTGCAGGTTGATACCTCAAATATCTTGTTTATATGTGGTGGTGCTTTTTCTGGTCTTGATAAGGTGATTAGTGATCGGTCTGAGAAGAGTGGTATTGGGTTTGGTGCAACGGTTAAAAGTAAGGATTCTGTTAGGTCGATTGGTGATACGCTCAAAACTGTAGAAACAGAAGATTTAGTGAAGTATGGCTTGATTCCGGAGTTTGTTGGGCGTTTGCCGGTTGTAGCAACCTTGACTGAGTTGGATGAAGAGGCGTTAATGCAAATCTTGACTGAGCCTAAAAATTCACTGACTAAGCAATATCAGAAGCTCTTCGAAATGGAAGGCGTTGACGTTGATTTTCGTGATGAGGCGCTTCGTGCTGTTGCGAAAAAAGCGATGGATCGTAAGACGGGGGCTCGTGGTCTTCGTTCTATTTTGGAAAATGTTTTGCTGGATACGATGTACCATATTCCTTCAGAAGAAAATGTTAGTAAAGTTGTCATTGATGCAAATGCAATTAACGGCGTTTCTGAACCAATTAAAATATATGAAAATAATGAGCAGGTAAAAGCTTTACCGGACGAGTAAGCTTTACTATTTATTGTTAAAAAAGCCATGAACTTAGTTCGTGGCTTTTTTTTTGCCTAAAAAAGTATCAAATACAGTTTATAACTTGTATTTAAGGGAAGTACCCCCACTTTATTACTTGATTAGACCTACTTATTGAGGAAAGTTATGACCGAAGAAATACAGGACTTAGTGTCCAATATCTCAGATGTGCCAATGTTGCCGCTACGTGACGTAGTTGTTTTTCCACATATGGTGATTCCTTTATTTGTGGGTAGAGAGAAGTCAATTCTTGCGTTAGAGGCTGCTATGGAAGCTGATAAGAAGCTTTTATTGCTTACTCAAAAGAATGCTGTTCATGATGATCCACTGATTGATGAGTTGTATGAAATTGGTACCATTGCCAGTATTTTGCAGATGCTTAAGTTGCCAGATGGTACGGTTAAGGTATTAATTGAGGGGGAGTACCGGGTTTCAGTTGAGCGTATTGTTTCTGAAGAATTTTTGTCGGCAAAAGTGCTAAGGGTTGATGAAAGTAAGCCTGAAAAAAATGAATTGAATGGTTTGGTTCGGACTTTGGTGTCTCAATTCGAAAAGTACAGTAAGTTAAGTAAAAAAGTTCCGGCTGAAATTGTGAGTTCATTGTCAGGTATTAATGATCCGGTCCGTTTGATTGATACCGTTGCAGCTCACTTGGAGTTAAAAATATCTGATAAACAGGATATTTTAGAAGAGTTGGATATTACACAGCGTGTTGAAATGCTTTTAGCTGTTATTGAGGGAGAAGCAGACCTAATACAGGTTGAGCGGCGTATTCGCGGGCGTGTAAAAAAACAAATGGAAAAAAGCCAGCGTGAGTATTATTTGAATGAGCAAATGAAAGCTATTCAGAAAGAAATGGGCTCATTAAATGAGGGAGGGAACGAATTTGAAGAGCTGGAAGCTAAAGTTGAGGCTGCTGGTTTAAGTCAGGAAGCGAAGAAAAAGGTTGAGGCTGAGCTAAAAAAGTTAAAGATGATGTCGCCAATGTCGTCAGAGGCGTCTGTGGTGCGCTCTTATATTGATTGGGTGCTTGGTGTTCCTTGGAGTAAAAAAAGCAAGGTTCGTCATAATATAGCTAAGGCCAGAGAGATTTTGGATGATGACCATTATGGTTTGGAAGAAGTTAAAGATCGTATATTAGAATATTTGGCAGTGCAAAGCAGAGTCAAAAAGCTTAAGGGTCCAGTGTTATGTCTGGTGGGGCCACCAGGAGTAGGAAAAACATCTTTAGGGCAATCAATTGCTAAGGCAACAAACCGAAAATACACACGTATTGCATTGGGCGGCATGAGGGATGAGGCTGAGATCAGAGGTCATCGAAGAACATATATTGGCTCAATGCCAGGCAAACTAATACAAAAAATATCTAAAGTTGGTGTGAAAAATCCATTGTTTTTATTGGATGAAATTGACAAATTGGGGACTGATCATCGTGGTGACCCTGCTTCTGCTTTACTTGAGGTTTTAGATCCTGAGCAAAACCATACATTTAATGATCATTATCTTGAGGTGGATTATGATTTGTCAGATGTAATGTTTGTGTGTACCTCTAACTCGATGAATATACCGCCCGCATTAATGGATCGAATGGAAATTATTCGTATTCCGGGTTACACCGAGGATGAAAAGGTCAATATTGCACAAAAGTACCTTATTCCTAAGCAGTTAAAAGATAATGGCTTGAAAGAAGGAGAGCTTTCTATTGATGGAAGTGCTGTTCGTGATGTGATTCGATACTATTCTCGTGAAGCGGGAGTGCGTGGGTTGGAAAGAGAGGTGTCGAAAGTATGTCGGAAAGTTGTTAAGCAGGTTTTGCTTAAAGAACAAAAAGCGCCGATCACCATTAGCGAAGAGAATCTAGAGCAGTACTTGGGTGTAAGGAAGTTTAGTTTTGGTATTGCTGATGAAGAGGATCGTGTTGGTCAAGTGACTGGGCTGGCTTGGACGCAGGTTGGTGGGGAGTTGCTAACAATTGAATGTAGTACTGTAAAGGGCAAGGGAAAGGTTGTCAGGACAGGTTCATTAGGGGATGTGATGCTTGAATCCATTCAGGCTGCAATGACGGTTGTGCGTAGTCGATCAAATGCTTTGCAAATTGATGATGAATTTCATGAAAAGCATGATATTCATGTTCATGTGCCGGAAGGGGCAACGCCAAAAGATGGTCCTAGCGCCGGAATTGCCATGTGTACTGCAATGGTTTCTTCTTTTTCGGGTATTCCGGTTAGATCGGATGTCGCCATGACAGGGGAGATAACATTAAGGGGACGAGTGTTAGCGATTGGTGGTTTAAAGGAGAAATTACTTGCGGCTCACAGAGGGGGGATAAAAACAGTAATTATTCCTGATGAGAATGAAAAAGATCTGAAAGAAATACCGGAAAATATAAAATCTGATATTGAAATTATTCCTGTAAAATGGATTGATCAGGTGCTTGAGTGTGCTCTTTCGTATTTACCGGAAAATTCACTGATTGATGGAAAATCATTGGAAAAAGGCAAAAAAACTTCATCAAAAGCCTCAGAAGAGGTAGTTGGGCGAATAAATACGCATTAGGTGAAGCGGCCGCTTGACATAGCTTGATTTCAGTTGGTATAAAACGTTCTGAAGTCAGGCGGCAGTAATTTTAAGGGAGCTCCGACCTCTCAATGTTATTTCTAACAAGAAGATAGAAATAAGAAAAAGCGTAAAGGTTTTCAAAAATCTAAACGCATGCCATTAAAAATTATGTATTTAAATACAGCTATTACCTAAGGGGTTTCGTGTGAATAAGTCTGAGCTAATTGATGCAATTGCAGAATCTGCAGATCTTTCAAAAGCAGCAGCGGGTCGTGCAATTGATGCGTTTGTTGAATCAATCACTGGTGCGTTAAAAGATGGCGATCAAGTTACTTTGATCGGTTTTGGTACTTTCTCTGTTAAGGATCGTGCTGCGAGAGTTGGTCGTAACCCTCAAACGGGTGCTGAAATCCAGATTAAGGCTTCTAAAAATCCAAGCTTTAAAGCAGGTAAAGCATTAAAAGACGCAGTAAACTAAGTCTTTTTGAAAATTATGCAGACCCAGCAGGGTTTGCATAAAGAATATTGGCGCTATTAAAAATTTCGTAAGATTAGTGCGAAAAGAAAATAGGCAAACCGATACTTCTTTGAATACAAAAAGGCGCGTTCAAATTGAATGCGCCTTTTTGTATTTATATAAGTTCATTAAACAATAAAGCTAAAAACTAAATTTAGAGGGCTGTATGCTTCAAGATATGCGTAAGAGCGCATAGGGAACTGTTGCAAAAATCGTTGTTGGTTTCATTATCGTGATATTTGCCTTGTTCGGTGTTGAATCAATTGTGGGTAGTATTGGTGGAGAGCCTGAAGTTGCATCTGTGAATGGCGAAGGAATTACAGAGTCTAAATTTACTAGAGCGCTAGAGGGTAAGCGGCGCCAGATTTTGTCTCAAATGGGCGAGCGGGTAGATCCGGACCTAATTGATGAGGGCTTGTTACGTTCATCTGTGTTAGAAGGGATGATTCAAGAAGAAATTCTAAGGCAGGATGCAGAAGATAAAGGTTTATTTGTATCAGGTGATGCTGTCGATAGTTATATCCGGAGCATTGAGCAATTTCAGGTGGATGGTAAATTTAATGGTGAGCGTTTACAGGTAATTCTTAGGAATGCGGGGCTTACATTAAATGGTTACCGTGATTCACTTAGTTCACAATTTGTTTTAAGTCAGTCCAGGTCAGCACTAATTGCTTCGGCATTTGTTCTGGAAAGTGAGCGGAACGAAATTATTGAGTTGGATCGGCAGGAGCGCTCATTTGGTGTTGCAACAGTATTTAAGAAGGATTATTTAGATGCAATAACCATTAGTGATAATGAGATTGAGCTTTATTACGAAGATAACAAACTATCTTATAAAAAGCCTAAAAACGTAGATGTGTCGTTTGTTGAAATCGCGCAGTCAGACATAGCTGAAGGAATTGTCTTGAAGGATGAAGAAGTTAGAGCTTTATATGAAACAGAAAAGGCTGAGTATGAAGGTGAGGAAGAGCGTCAAGCCGCTCATATTTTAATAAAGATTGATGATGAAACGACTGATGAGCAGGCCTTGAAAAAGATTAACGGAATTGAATCTCGTTTAAAAGCAGGTGAAGAGTTTTCAGAGTTGGCTATTGAGCTGTCAGAGGATGAAGGGTCAGCTAAGAGTGGTGGTGATTTAGGGCGGTCGGGTCGTGGTGTTTATGTTTCAGATTTCGAAACTGCATTGTTTGATTTAAAGGAAGGTGAGATGACTTCGCCGGTTAAAACTGAATTTGGTTATCACTTAATCAAATTACTAGCTGTTGAGTCGACAGATATACCTGAGTTTGAAGAAATGGAAGCTTCTTTGGTGCAACGCTTGCGTGATCGAAAAGCGAATCAATTGTATGCTGAAAAGACAGAGCTTCTGGCTGACTTAAGTTATTCTGCTCCTGACTTGAATGAGCCTGCGGATGAATTGGGTGTTGAGATTAAGCAGCTTGCCGGTGTTTCAGCTCAGAGCGCCAATAAAATATTTTCAAACGTAAAAGTACAGCGAATGCTTTTTAGTGATGAGTTGGTGAAAGACCAAAATAATAGTGAAATTATTGAGATTGGAGACGGGCATTCTATTGTCTTTCGAGTGAATGCTTTGCATGAAGAAAGTGTTTTAATGTTAGATGATGTAAAAGGGCTTGTTAAAGACGCGTTACAGGAGAAAAAGACTGCTGAGTTTGCAGAGTCTGTAGGTAAGGCATTTATAGCTAGGGTTGCGGCAGGTGAGGTGCCTGGTGAGGTTTCTGAGGATATGGGGTTAAATTGGCAAGATTATAATGATATTAAACGTGACAATATTTCGGTTGTTCGGGAGGTGGTTACGAAAATATTTACCCTTAAAAAGTCTGAGGATATAAGTAAAAATATTGTTGGATTCAAGGTTATGGCTGGAGATTATTCCGTTGTAATGTTGAAGGGGGTTAAGGATGGTAATCCTGAGAAAACGACTTCTTTGGAGGCGCATTCGATCTCTAATATGTTAGGTGATGGTTTTGGGGCAAGCGATTACCGTAATTATCAGGATGTGATGGTGCGGAAAGCTGAAATAGAGCGGATTTAAAAAAGGGGCTTCAAGCCCCTTTTTTTATGATGGGCTTAACAGATCGTTCTGAACTATGTGGTCTCCGTATAATTTGAGCACTGGTTATCTTTCCCTTTTTAGGAATTAATGTATCTTTGCGTAACTGAGATTAAGCACATTGTGTGAAATGGATTAATTGTGTTCAATGAACATTAGATATCTTAAATATGTAATGTTTTTAAGTGGAATGTAAGGCAAACGGAAACATGGTTCTTATAACAGCAGCATCTTTACTACTATTGAATTTGGTGCACCAATTTAAAGAAATTGAGCCGCAGCCAGCTGGGACTGTCCATTATAATATTGAAATGAATAGTGGCGATTTTTTTGTATCTGAAACTGCCATTGTTGAGCCATTATCAAAAGTACAATACCGAAACATTGTTCGTCAGGCTTTTGATTACAGCTGTGGATCAGCTGCTTTAACGACTGTGTTGCAGCACTACTTAGGGCGGAACTTCCAAGAGCGACAGGTTATGGAAGGCTTGTTACATTACGGTGAAAGTGACCGTATTGTTGATCGACGCGGGTTCTCTATGCTGGACATGAAGCGGCTAGTAACTGCTTTAGGTTTTCCTGCAGGTGGTTTTAAAGCAGAGCTTAAAGATTTGATTGAGCTTGATCATCCGGCCATTGTACCAATACATTACTCTGGGTTTAAGCATTTTGTTGTAGTGAAAACGGTCAAAGATGGACGTGTATACATTGCGGATCCTTCTAAAGGAAATATTACATTTACATTGGAGCGGTTTAAAGAAAAGTGGGATCAAAACGTATTATTTGTCATATTCCCAGGTGATACAAAACCTATTGATGGGTTGGAGCTGAGAGAAGAAGATCTACGTTTTATTGATGACCAGACATTATCGCTTCAAGCATTCAGAGTTCTTCCAGATTATCAGGATATGCTTAAATACCGTATTCAGAACGAGTTAGAGCGGCTTAAGGATAATTCACAAGCAGAGATTAATGCGGGCGGTGTAAAAGTTAACAACACTACCAAATCATTACACTTAAGACGTAACTAAATAATAAATCCGACTATAAATATAGTTAATTCACTCATAGAAATGTAAAAAAGGGATATGCAATGAATTCTTGGGTAGTAAGAGTATTGGTGATGACGTTCTCAATGCTTCTCATCTCAAATGCCTATTCGGAAGAAGAAAAAACGAATGTTGATAAGGCAAGGGATGCGTTAGCTAAACAGTCTGACGATGAAGACTCTACTCGTCAACTAGAGGAGGTTTTTCAGGCTGCTGAGAAGAACTATTCTTTGTTAAAATCTGGGGGTAAGTCGCTTGGTTACTCTCTCGATTATTCATATACATCTGATTCACGAATAGATTTAGAAGTGGTTAACGGTACGGTTCGAAATGCAAACGTAACACCGTCTGCATCACACTCATTTACAAATTCATTTAGCTTTGATTATGGTTTGTTAAATAATCTAACGTTAAATGTTCGCGTACCCTTATCTTCCCGTTACGATACTCAGCGATCTTTATCTGTTACTGACTTTGGTGATGTAAGTCTTGGTTTACGATGGCAGCCTTTTGCTTATGTGCCTGGAAAAGCAACGATTTCCGTAAGCTCATCGCTAAGTACTAAGACAGGTGTTAGTCCCTATGAAATTGATACAGGTCGCCAGTTATCTACAGGGAGTGGTACTTACTCTTTTTCAGGTGGTTTAAGTGTTTCTAAAGTACTTGATCCGGTTGTATTGTTTGGGTCATTAAACTCGAGTTATGCTTTAGAAGAAAATGGTTTAAATCAAATTCGTGGTGGGCGAATACTTAAAACTGTTCAGCAGGGGCAGAGTTTTTCTTTCTCTGGCGGTTTTTCTTACTCCTTGTCTTACGATACCTCTTTAAGTATTTCTACCCAGGTTGGTTACAATACTGAAACCAAACTTATTTTTACTTCTGGAGTTGCATCATCACCAGACTCAGTAAATGGATCGATGAACTTTTCACTTGGTATTCGTGTTGACGCTAAAACTATTATGAATACGAGTTTTGGTTTTGGTTTAACTGAGGATGCTTCTGATTTATCACTTGGCCTGTCTTACCCTATCAATATTGGCGCATTTAATTGGTAACAATATTCTCAAGCGATTAACTGGTAATGATTGAACTACGGTAAAGGATTCTATTTGTGAAGTTGCTTCCTAGGAAGATAAAAAAATCAATTGTGCTTGTGCTTGTTTGTGTGTGTGTCTTTCCGCCACAAGTGTTAGCGCAGTTAGCGAATGGTGTTACGATTGACTCAAGGGCCTTGTCCTTGGGGAATGCAGTAGTGGCTGACAGGAACCCCAGTTTGGCGGCGGTTTATCAGAACCCAGCACTTTTAACGGAGTTGGAGGGGCGTCAATTTGAGGTTGATAACCTGATACTCGGTCTTGACTTAGATGCTACTTTCATAGCTCCAGAAGAATATGAGCTTTTTGGTTTACAGGGTACCGGTTTTAATACTTATGATCCTAGTGTGCCAAGAGATCCTGTTGTTGGCGGTGATGGTTTAGGTGAAAGCCATACGAATAAGGCTTCAGTTTACCTACCTGGTTGGGGTTTACAGCAAATACCGTGGAATGGTCCAGCACTATTACCTCCTCAGATTGGTTTTTCAGTTAAGCCTCCTGGATCAAAGTTTACGTTTGCGAATAAAAACTACATGGCTTTTGGGGCTGTTCTTTTTAAAGAGGCTGAAGATCCTGGGATTTACTTAGGAAAAGAGGCCGCTATTCAGCGTTATACCTTTTTCTCGCCTGCAGTTGGGTATCAGATTAGTGATGAGTGGTCTGTGGGGGCTGGTGTGCAGCTTTCACATCAAGGCTTTTATATCGCTCAGCATAATAGAGCGCCAAACTTATTGATTGCTGTGACGGAGATTCTTCAGGATGCCTTTGCTTGTGAGTTTGATAAGCCTATCGGGAAGCGTCGTGATCCATTGCAGCCCTTTCTATCTATGTGTCAGGGAAATATAGGTCCTTGGGATGATATTGGGCGTATTGATATGGATATGCAGGAGACCATATCGCCAACCTATAATATGGGAGTGTTATGGAAGCCGACGGATTGGTTCTCATGGGGGGCTACTTACATGAGTGAAGCAGAGATGAATCTCAAAGGGCAGTTCCTGATGGATTATACTGATGAGTGGACTGCATTCTGGCAAGGATTTAATGCATCTATTATCGGTGCGATTACTGCTGCTATTTTGGGTTTGCCTAGGGGTGTTCCAAGAGAGGCGGGTAATATGACGATGGAACTGACCATGCCGCAGAAATTTTCATCAGGTATTAGCATGCGTTTATCGCCTGATTATACTTTGAACTTGGATGCAACTTGGACTGACTGGAGCCAGTGGGATGAATTTCATTTTAATTTTGATCGCTCACTAGAGATGCTAACAACTGCGCGTTTGTTGTCTGGCTTTGTAACTGCTACATCTCTTACCTTACCTGTAGGTCTAAGGGATACGTGGCATTATGGTATAGGTCTCACGCGGCATGTTAATTCTAGATTGAATGTGCGCTTTGGCTTGGAGCTTAGAACATCGCCTGTAGGTAAGGATGTTTTTGGGCCTGTTCCATTGGGGGATATGAAAATGTTTGGCACCGGCTTTGGTTATAAGTGGGATAAGTCGACGACAGTGGGTGCGAGCTTATTTTATATGCAATCAACTGATTATATCGGCTCTAATACGAGTTGTAATCTAAACTGTACAAACTTAACAAATGTTATTTATAACCCTTATGCAGGGTTGGATGTAAAGTTTGTTTCTCGTATTTTTGGTTTGGGTGTACAATTTAGACGCACATTCTAGAGGGTTGGTACAATGGGAGGTTTGAAGCGGCTTTTCTTTATTGTGTTTGGTTTTATAGTCTCTTCTGGAGTGTTGGCTGAGCGGTACATGGTAGCGGAGGATAGCTTTGGCGGCTTTTCGGCTGAGCCTGCTGAACCAGCGAAACAAGAAAAAGTACGAACTAGTGACCCTGATGTTACCACTCCTCAAGAAAGTATATCTACACAGCCCCTAGTTAAAAAAAATGTTGGAACAATGCCTGATGATCAAGTGGAGAAAGCCGCTGATAGGAAGATTGATAACAAAAAACTAAGTATTTTTGAAAGGACTTACCTTGAATCAGAGCGAAAAGCGAAAGAAGCGGTTCTTGAGAGTATTGCAAAAGAAGGGGCTGTTTCTTCAGGGTATGATGCTACTGAAGTTAATCCTGTTAATTTTGTTGATGGTGATGAATTAGTTAAAACGGGAGGGCGCGAAGAAGATGAAAAGGCCCCCTACTTTATTACCATTGATGCCCGTGGTAATTTACAGAATACCTTTTACGACCCTGTTCTTGTAAGTGAGGCGCTTGAAAAGCAACGAAATACTAAGATTGAATATACGCAGGCGAGAGTCTATGAGCGTACTGATCAACGTGAGGATGAAAATTTAAACTTGCCTGAAAGTGCTGACCCTATTGCGACACAGTTACTGAATTCAGGAAATAAAGAGCTTGAGCTGTACTTTGATGCATTTTCAAAGCGTTGTTGCTCAATGCTGCCGAATATAATAGTGCCAACAATTGAAATGGGGCGCTCTCAGGCTTTTAAAATAAGTGACGATGATTTGTATTATCGCTTTAGTGAGGGTGATAGTCGTTTCTTGCTTTTTGGTTTGCCATCAGAGATGGGGCAGGATTATCCATTAAGAATCAGAACATTTATTCGTTCATTTAAGAAAAAAAGTATTGAGCATGGTGTTTTCTTCCCTCAAATAATTACATTGGATTCTGAAAAAAGGCCTTTAAGGATTTTAACAGGTCCGCTATTGAAGTATCAGTCCGAGACATGGACAACGCATGGGTATTTGGAGGGGGTGTTTCAAATAAACCGCTCTGAGGAAAAGGATGAACGTTATGTGCTGATTAATACAACTAATGATGTCTTAAGGCAAACTTCTACAATTGAATCAGAAGAGCCTATTGAGATTGCGCATATGTCAGTTGGTTCTTTTGAAATTGAAGCGATAGTAGAAGATTGAATATCTGTTGTAAATTCTAGTCAGAGAGCTTCTATTTGGCTATATAAATCACCGCATTACCGCATTACCGCATTACCGCATTACCGCATTACCGCATTACCGCCCGTATCTTGTTTTAAGTATTTTTTAGAAGTACAAAATAAATTGTTTGAGCTTTTCTTATACTTGTGAATCAAGACTTTTTTGCGGTGGAGAATAATTATATAGAGAGGTGTTGAAAGGGGAGGTAATCGATTTATTAGAATGATTATTGTTGAGTAATGGTACCAGTAGGCGGACTCGAACCGCCACGCTTATTCAGCGGGGGATTTTGAATCCCCTATGTCTACCAATTCCATCATACTGGCATTACTCAAATCTACTTAACATACAATGTGGGTGTGTATGCTCTAAACCAGATTGTGATGAGGTGGTTTAGAAGCAGGCATTATACGTAAATCTTAACGAGGGTCAACAGTGATAATTGTTAAATTCTCCCTTAAATACTAGGTTTTAGTGTCTTTTGGTTTGAGATACTGATCCACGTGACATGAGTGGTGAAGGGGCATAAAAAAGCCCTGCGTTGTTTCCTTGGCAGGGCTTATGTTTAACTCTTAATAAAGCTTGTTGTTATGGTGAACAAGCGGTAGTTTTTGACCATGCCGGTAATGGTAAAGCTTGAAGTACAGTGTCGTCGGCTACGGTGACAAATGCGCCGTTAGAAGCGACAATACTTGTTGCTTGGGCGACGTTCTCACTAAAG